>Ga0209400_1000255_pt1 | contig 47270 bp, 73 predicted proteins | sample M_130807_EF_Meta_FD_187313 | JGI IMG/M metagenome (GOLD analysis project Ga0209400, IMG submission 187313) | Freshwater microbial communities from Lake Montjoie, Canada to study carbon cycling - M_130807_EF_MetaG (SPAdes) (version 2) | ecosystem: Environmental > Aquatic > Freshwater > Lake... | reverse complement strand
ATATGTGATATTTCATCAAATTCAAGTACGGGAATGTCTCCAGTCGTATTAATTTTCGAGTAATGTAAATTAATTTTCATTTTTGATTTTTTAAAAGTTGAATATTTTTTTTTAGTGTATGATAATTGTTGGCTTTAATCTTACTTAATTAATTAATTTTTCCGTGTTGATCAATTCGAACTTCAAACGTTACAAGGTCTTTTATAAACGTTTTGTAACATTCAGCTTTATAGGCCCAAATAAATTCAGTATGCTCAAAAACATCAGCCGGATTTTTAACCAAATGTAAAAACTTTGGTGCAACGGACATCTTGATTTTATCTATCACTTCCTCATCTAAATGAAGCCATCCGTATTGAACTCCTAAGTCATAAAGAAAATTTAAACCGGCTGGATATTTAAACGTGCGATCTGCATCTTTGGTCCGTGCATAAAGATCCGCATAATCATTGGCACAAAGTATTCCTTGTTGCTTAATTTCTTCATCCTTTGGAGTATTCCGAATGTAATCCGCTGGCTTGGCATTTGTAACCTTCCGCATCACATCGTTTTTTTCAAGCAAATACCTCTTAATCCAAAGAACAAAATTGGATGGGTTCCAAAACACATTTGATTCGTGTTCTTTAAGGTAGTTACCATCAAGTCCATTTTCTAAGGCCAATAAAACTTCGGCTTCCGTTAAATGGTCAAACTTGTTTAAGTCTGAAAAAATCATTTGAGTTTCTACTGCATCTTCGTGCTTGGCTCTATCCTTTAGGCTTAACCGAACTTTAGCCATCGAAATGATGGTATTTGCTATCCTCATTTTTTCTTCATCTGACAAGTACATAATCTTTTGTTTTGTACTGGCATCATAAATTATGATTTCGCTTTTAGTCATCTTGGTATCTGCAAGAATCGGCTGGGAGTATTTATCTAAACTACTTCCGAATGAAGGGATTTGTATAAGTTCCATTTTTCATTTGTTCTATAAATTCGTTATGTATTTCTTGCATCTGATTAAGATTCTTAGTCATCTTACCAGGTGCCGGTTCTGAATTGGTTGAAGGTTTTTTAAAGTTATTTGAACGTTCCATCCAAGTTTTAACTCGTCTGCTAATTTCGAAAAACTTTTGTGATTCCCATCTTGGTTTTCCTTTTTTATCAGATTCCATCCAATAAGAATAAAAATTATCAAACTCGTTACCTAATTCAGATTCAAAAAATTGAATACGTTCTAAAAAAGATTGAGTAGGTTCCTTTACTACTCTTTCTTTATTATCAGTATAGTTATTATTATCTTTTTTACTGAAATCTTGGTTACTATAGTTTGATGGTTTTCCTATATTAGGATTTTCCTTTATAGGATTTCCTGTATGTAGGTTTTCCTCTGTAGGAATTTCGTATAATAGGTAATCGACAACCCAAAATCCTTTATTATTTTGGTATCGCTGGCGGACTAAATAACCAAATGTTTCAAGTTCCTTTAATGCGGAAACCACACTTGGCAATCCTTCCTTTACTTGCTTGGATATTCGTTCCGCAGAAAACTCCCAGTTCTCGGGCTTTGATTGAATAAATGCATACAATCCTTTTGCCTTAAATGAAATTTTGCAACTATTTAATAGATCATTTGGAATGGTTCCATACCTATTTTTAATAATTAGTTTGCCCATTTTTTAAATTTTTTAAAGCATTTTGATATGCTTGTGATGCTAATTCAGCATTGTTATAACATCCTAAATAAATAGATTTACCTTTAATGTTTATTTGACTTTTAAAACGATTTGTTTTTTTTACAAAATGTACTCCAGTAAATGATCCAGATTTAATTAACCTTTCTTTTGAAACATTTTCCCTATTAGTAACAATTCTTAAATTTTCCAGCCTGTTATCAGTTTTAATAGAATTTATATGATCAATGACAAAAGTATTTCCATTAATTCGATGATTTAAAAATATGACCGCAATTATTTGATGTACTAGTAAAGTTTTAGATCCAATTTCAGTTTGAATTGTAATTTTTTTATAACCATCAATATTTAATTTGATTTTTGAAAAATCTAATTCTGATAAATATTTTCTTTTGCGTTTCATCCAATCAGATTGGATTCTTCTAATTTTACCACATTTAGTGGCTTCAATGTTTGTTGCTAATCCATTATAATAAAACGGATGCCATTCTAAATTCTCCATAATAAAAAAAACCTGAATGCGTCGGAGTGCAAACAGGCTTCGGGTTTTATAAACCTTTAGAACAAATTAAGAACTCCGACCCTCTTAACTTATTGTATTGCAATATAGCAAATTAATCTTCCAATTCAAAATTTACCAATCTTTTTGTAAAGATTCCAACGTGTTGTGGAAAATCATTTTCAAACTTTTTTCCGTAATCTTGAGCAAAATAATTGATAAATTTATATGCATCATTGTATTCCTTCATCAGTTGAAAACGAATGATTTCGCAGATCATATCGGCCTTAATCCTTACTTTGTCCCTGGCAATGTAAATGCACGCAATCTTTTGAAACTCCTCGTAAATTTTTGGATTTTCTTCGTGAAATTTGATAAAACTTTTCATTAATTTGATATTTGGGTGTGTTAAAAATTTTGTTATAATCGGCTTCAAGTTGCCTTGCGATGTGGTCTTGCCACTCGTTGAAGGTTAGTTCTTTCATACCTCAAAATTAAAAAATTTACCGAGTTTAGTTTGATGATAATGATAATTCAATCGAAGGTTTCGCCTGGTTTCTCGCAAACTTTTAGTATGCTTTACTCGGCCCTTAATTTTATCTATACCATTGGGAAACCGAACGCAAGATGATAATAGTATCATCATTAAGATTATTATTTTTTTCATATTAATCTGATTAAGAAAAACACCCAGCAAGTAATTAATCCAATTAGGCCTACCATTGTAAGAAATTCGGCTTTTTCAATTGAGGACTTCTTTTTCCCTTGCATCTTCGAGCATTTTTATGGTTACTTCTCTAATTACTTCCATTACATCGGGCCTCTTTAAAAACCCGGCTTTTGCGTTTTTTCTATTATAATACGCAATTGAACGTACATTCTCCCAATACCAAGTGCGGGCCGAGAAAGGCTTAATGCCCCTCTCGTTTAAAATGTCCGCAGTCATTTGATACTTATCGACTTCCTTAATTATCATCGTTCGGAAATAAGGAATTAAAAAAATCTTCACTCATCTTGCCTTTGATCACTTCGTTTGCAGCCATATCCATAATGATCCGCCGAGTGTCAACATTCAAAGCCATATTAGACTTCATAATGTGCTGAAAGCAACTGAATGCAAAACATTCTTCATTCTGCTTTTGAGTTAAAATTACTTTAGAAGGGGAGATCGTTTCCATTGGTTTGTGGATTAAATTGTGAAACATTATTCGGCTGATTAGAACTAGGATTTTGTTGGTTGGTAGGCTTCCAGGTATCGAGTTCGACATAGAAATTACCTTGTTGGCCCCTAGCAATGCTTAGGTTTATCCATTCATTGCCTTGGCTTTGGATGAAGGCAATCGCCTCATCTTTCTTTAGGGATAGCCGACCTACTACCCATTCCGGTGCATTCTCATTTTTCTTAAAAATGAAACCCTTTGCAAATACTTTTTCTGGTTTGCTCATTTTGTTAATTGATTTTTACGATCCGTAACTAATTTAATTACCCTTTTATCAGTTTTAAAAACATCTTCGATAGTATCCCAAATTTCTTTTACTGCCTCCACCGATTGACAATCATTCAAAACTGATTCTAATTCTTTCAAGTCTTTTGTTGTTAGACTTGAATTATTCGGGCTTGTCACTTGGGTGCCGGCTGCATCCGTGTCCTTATCGGTCACTAACCCCAAAATCGAACTAATGCAGTATCTCCGAAAATAAGAAACCCCCGAACCATAAGCCTGGTAATCATTCATCGAACCAAGTTTTACTTTAGGAATTTGAGTAAACGTTTCCAATGATTCGCCACTTTCAACGTGAAATAGAATCGTGCGAATACCATCGTTCTCCAGCAATTGACTGAAACATAACCCGTGCTTTTTCATTAGTGGATTAATAGTATTAAAAATCTGAGGAAGGTCGGCATAAGTGTAATTATGGCCCTTCGTGTCTTTGTGTATTATCGGGCATTCGTTCTGAAATGCGGATAAACTTTTAATCAGGTTTTTCATTTTTATTTAAGTTAAAGTGATTTCAAATTTTTCATTTTCAAACTGAAAATTTATAACAATATATCCGGATTCATTTATTAATAAATCTGATGTGCTAAAATTTTGCTTAATTGCAGAAAAAATAGAACTACAATGATGACCCTGAATATTAATACAATCTTTGTACATCGTAATGACATAAACTCGATGATAATTCAAATTTTGAATTTCTAATTTTGAGCAAACTAATTTTAACGCATTTAATCGTTTTTCGAACTTTTCCATAATTATTTGATGGTTTTTTTAATTGATGTTGTACTTGATTTAGCTGGAGGAAAAAATTCAAATGATTCTCCGGTTTCCTCATCAACCGTGATTGTCTTAGATTTAAGAGCCTTGCAGAATGCCTCTACTTCCTTCTGCTTTTCTTTCAAAGCATTGATCTGCTCATTAAGATCATTCCATTTCTGATTCGCAGTAAAGTCATATCGTGTACCAACTTCGGCCACTTGCAGCTCCACCCGGAAAGCATTGGTTTTAGATCCATCGTATTTCAATAATTCATCCACTCCATTCTTGGAAAGATTTTTTTCAATCTCTGAAAATAAAAGCTGGTACTTAGTTGCGATCGCTAAGGTCTTTACAATCTCTCCACCATTTTCGGTAATAAGATCACCGATTGAATGAGCCAAAGTAGTGATTTCTAGCTTGCCCATTTCTTGAATCGACTGGTTGTCGAATAATGCTAATGCATTGTTACTATTAATTAATTCCATAATGATTTAAAAGTTTAAAATTTAAAAATTGAGAATTTTCTTTAGCCTCCTCCTTTGCAATGTATTTATTTGCTTGAATAAGGTCTTCAAATTTCATTGTAATGAAATAAGTACCGGTACCGTGATACCGGAATGCCATCCGCCAAATCATAATAAATAAACGATAAAATAAGGTAATAGGAAAAAGGCCACAGTGCAAAAAATAATAAAGCCAAGGGCCATAAATAAGCACTCAGGATCTTCCTTGTGCCGTTCGATGATGTACTGAATTGTTTTTTTCATTTTTTGATAAGGTTTATAATAGCTTCGTTGCTATCGTGATGTAAAATTAGAAAAACTTTTCGAATAAAAAAACTTTTCTATCTTTTTTTTTCAATCAAAACAAAAATCCCCACCGATATAATCAGCAGGGATTCGCTTCACTTTAAACCTATCTAAACAAACTTATGAAAACAACTTATGAACAAATTTAATAAATTTTTCCGTCTTTTATCTGAAAATTAAAAACTTTTGATTTTCCCTCGGTAATTTCTACGATGGCAAAACCATTGTTATGCTGGGAGAATGGCATATACTTTGGAGATAATACGGTAAGGCATCCAGTAGTGTAAGTATTAATAAATTCTTTAAAGGCCGTTTTCTTTTGCGTAGTCGATGTTCTATGAACGTGGCCCATTAATGTATTGCATAAGGTTTTATTCATTAGATTCTGCGAAGGATTAATACCTCCGGCACCATAAAGCTCGTGTCCGTGAACCACCAACAAATCCCCCATTTCCATACCTTGCCAATCCTCAACAATATTGAATTGTAATTTATCAAGGTTAAAAAAGATATTAAATTGTAATTCGTGCAATTGGGCAAACTCATCCGCTTGCATTTGTAAAGACCTGGCCCAACGTTGTTCGTGATTTCCTAACTTGTAATATATTGGAATCGTTGGAAATAGATCACGCAATTTTTTAAGAAAATCCCTGGACATATCAACTTCCCTTTTAAAATTTCGCAAATCTTTATCTTTTTCGTGCCGGCTAATTGAATAAAAATCCATTATATCCCCATTCAAATAAAGGCAATCAATTTGCGAATTTTTTAAATGTCTGATAGCAATTGTCAAAGCCTCTAACGAATGGTATGGAAAATGAATGTCTGATAAGATTCCAATCTTTTTTAAATGACCTGGTAACTTTGCTGATTCATATTCTTTTGACAATGATTCTGCAATTCCGAAATTGTCAATTAAATCAAGGTCGTAATTGATAACATCTTGTATTTTTACTGAACCTTCAAGATATTCTTGTGATCTCTCACTCTGAAGAATATGATTAACGTTCATAAATTTTTTCATATGCTCCCAATTAGCATACCCATATTGATTATGGAATTTTTCACAAAATTCTTTCTTTCCTAATTTGGAACTATAAAAATGATTTTTAATTGTTTCAATCTTATGGAATTGATTCATTATCGTGTCATTTGGTAATCTTCCATCAATTCATCCACTAAAAATTCGATATTGTTCATCACTTTCATACGAAGAACAAAGCCAGCATCATCCACATATTCAATATTTGTCATTACATCCATCATTGTATTAAGCAATTCGGTTGTTTTTTCGGATTTACTCATTGGTTTTTCCACAGGTTCTACTTTTATTTCGTACATAATATTCCAAATATCAAAATCATAAATAATAAACTATTGCGTTGCCAACCATTACGCTTCCTTTTTTCTTCGCTTCTAAGGAATGATTTTTTAACCTCTAAGGTATTATTATTACTTAGATATAAAGAATCTTTTAGAATCGAGATTTGACCCCTATAAATTGAATCTTTGGCGATTAACAACTTGCGTTCTTTTAAGTCGTGAATAATTACATCGACTAAATCAGAAGATAAACAAATTTGTTTACCGGAATTTGGAATAGTTTTTAAGAAATTCTGACCTTGTACTATCATCGTAGGAATAAGGAATACGATTAATAGCAGAATCGATTTGTAGTATTTTGCGATCATTGTTTTCGATTAAAAATGAATGTTTAACCTGGTCTTTTTTTACCCAATTTTTATAAAACCAAGCCGAAAAAAATAAAAGCAGTAACATCGTTACCGCCTTTAAAAAATTAAGATACTCTTCCAAAATAATAATCAGCTTCCGTCTTTCTTCTTTCAGTTAATCCTTTTAATACTTTGCCTCCGCATTTATTCCATTTAACAAATTCATCTTTAATCAATGGATCATTTGGATCTGCATTTACTTTTTTGAGCAATGTGCTTGACTTTAAAGACCCAGCACCCAAGTTGTAACAAAACGAAACCAAGGCATCAAATTGATTTTGATTGATGTCATCACGACAAAACGAATCCACACTATGCTCATAATGTTTAATTATATTTAAAAATATTTCAGTTGCCCTGGCTTCACTAATTGGCGGATCAGTCATTTTAACCTTTGTGCCATCCGGATAATAAGTACATCCGATTGATATTGTCGGAATGCCAGCCGGGCATAGATATGGTTTTAATGTGATGCCTTCAAATAGTTTTATCAATCTTAGACCTCCTGGACTTATTTGGTTGATTTTCATCTAATCCTAATTTCAGTTTTAATTCTGCGTTCTCTCCTCTCAAATTTTGCACCTCTGTTGTTAGTGCATCCACCTTATCACTTAACTCTTTGACCTTTGCCGACATATCTTCGGCCGTCACTTTCCACATTGCAATGATTTCTTTTGTATTGGCGATTTCAGATGCATTAACATCTAAATTCTCTTTTCTTTTCCCAACTATCCAACCTAAAAAAGCAGTTATTGCACCAGTAATTGACGGCACGAAAATATCATCGTAAATCATTAATCCTTTTTTAACACGTTTAATAATTGAGCCTTTGCAAGAATGGTAAATGATTCGGATTCCTCAACGAAACTTTTTAAAGTTCCTTGATCAACTGAATCCAAGTCAATGATCTCGCCTTTATTTAATGCTAAGGCCCATTCCCACATTTTTAATGCGTTTCCTTTATTGGCCCCGACTAATGAAGTGGCTAATAATTTACCAGCATTTGCACCCTCGATTGGTTCACTATCCAATCCTAACAAGTCGAAATTGAAATCTAATTTCATTGGTTGATTTTTAAAATGTTAAACAATATTCATAAATAGCAAAAACAAAAATATTTACAACCAAGGTAATGGCTTGCTCACAATTACATCCATTTTATAGGCAATCTCACAATCCAAAGCAAATTCAATTTCCTCTAAATTTAACGATGATTCTAACCATCCAATCACAAGTTCCTCCGTAATTTCTTCAAATGGTTTAAATGCCGATTCATTTGGCGATGTCAAACCTAAACTACCAGGAATCGAAACCCCATCTTTTACTGCATTATAGTTTACCGTTACAATGATGTTTTCAAATCCATCAATTGATTCTGAGCAAACCAATTCTTTAATCTCAAATTCAAAAGCCATAATAATTAATTTATAAGTTTTTTAATCGTATAACACTTGTATAATTTCCCCAAGTTTTAACCGTAAATTCTTGATTTCCTTTTGTTGGCAATCTTACCGTATGCGTTGACATCGTGTATCCATTATTAAAAGGATTTGTGATAATCAAAAGTGCCTCCGTTCCATCAACTGATAATTTATAAGCTGAAATAGGTAACTGGGCATTGTATAACATAACCGGAAAGTTAGTCGTATTAGCATCCGTGTTTGATGTCCAAACTGCTCCATTTTTATATTCCGGTTTTACCCATTCAGTATTTGCCCCAACGATGTCACGATTTTGTAAAACTTGCCAGTAGCCAATATGAAACCAATCATATGCACCATTGTCAATCTCATAAATATCGCCGTATGCTTGCCATTCAAGTGTAAATTCTTCCCTCCATTTATTATATTCGCCACCTATCACATTATCATCCCATAGGTACAAACCATCTAAATAAGCAAAAGACCAAACAGCCAAAGATTGATTATGACTTGGCGGATTATTGGGCCGATAATTCTTAAATCCTACTCCGGATAAATAACCTTTACGTTCAAAACCAAAATCAGAAATATCAATTGGCTCCATATATCGCCAAGAATAGCCACATACTTTTTTTGTTTTACCTTGCTCTACTCCTAAAATTTCATTTATTAATTTACGACTAATATCTCCCGAATGTACTAAATTATACAAATACCATTTTTCGCAAATATTGTGCATATAAGCCGTTACAAAGAAATGTGAATAGCAATCAATGGCACCTAAATAAAATTTATGCCAATAAAAATCTGATGCGTTTTTATTTTTTGATCCATCAAAATAATATTCCTTATAATCTTTGTATAAATCAGTAGTCTTTGCAGTTGCTACCGAAACACCTGGCGAAACATATCTCCAACCACCGGTACCTGATCCTTCGTAAGTTCTCGTATAAATTCCACCTTCGTAATTACTAAAATTAGGAATTACTCCACCACTTGAGGCCCAAGAATTTGAGATAGAATAAGTTTTACAACTATTCCATAAATCAGTAAATGATTGGCCGAATAATTGTCGATCACGTCCATAACTTCCGGTTATTTCAAAATCGAATTGAATATGTTTACCGTGATTGCTATTTTGCGGAGTTGTTGAATCTCCAAATGGACTAAAAAAACCAAGCAAATTATTTGCTGGTGATACATCATAATTACCAGTTCCCGAATTTAAACCAGTTTCCCAAGATCTTGGATTTAATTCTAAATAAGTTTTATTTATTACTCCATTGTTAAAAGTCCACGATAATCGTTCCGTAGGATTTGTGATTAATAAAGATTCGAATAATCCGACTACCCAGCTTTGTTGTTGAGAAGTTGGCGGATTGCTAAAATTACTTCCGGTATGTAAATTATAGGTATATTCTGCTGGTGTCTTTAACCAAGTGTCATAATTGATTAAATGGTTAGTCGCATAGGTTTGGTATTCAAAAATAGATTGAGAGGCCCCACCACCTGACTCTCGTTTCATATAATAATTTGCATTTGGAGGATCGCCATACAAAGTATCTGCGAATCTTCCTTGTCTTTTGTAGGTATAGCCTTTGGTATTTCGTGTAGAATTACGATAAGTTCTTTTGCTTGTGTTCCAAACTCCGCTTCCTTTTTCAATCATATCAAATAATGGAGTAGCCAAAGACATCCAATCCTTTTGATTTCCATTTTTATCATTGATTGGTAAAACGTTTGGAAATCTCTTAAAAAACGATGGATATTCTCCCGAATATAAGGGGATGAAATAATCGGGCCTAAAATAATAATTTACCCGGCCTTCAACGGTTGTCCGTGCTAAATCTTCCGCAACGTGAATAATAGCAGAAATAAAATTACCACCAGTAAATCCTGCAGTTGTTGTACCTCCTTTAGTATTTTGGTACCATTCTCCAGTCATTAAACGAAGATCATAACCTTTCATTGCCGATACATCAATGTTAGTCAATGCCGTTGAAACTAAATCGCCTTGATCAATTACCCATTTTTTAGAATGTGCATATGATCTTGATGACCAATAAGCATCCGTGACTAATAAACTACCATTGATTGATAAATTTGTACCAACATTACCGGAATCAAAATTATCATTTGGAATGAAGGAACCGGTACTATAATCAGCAATGTAATCATCTACCCAACTTGTATCCACACCGGATAAAATCAATTCAGTTTTTGATCCACTAATTTTGCCATCACTTCCAAGTGTCACATAATACGATCTAAATTGAGGCGAAGGAATTACATAATTTCCGGAAGGTGCTAAAGTTGTTAATCCAGGATTAGTGTAAAAAATTGTTGTGTTATCAAGCAAATTATTGTTTGCATATAAAATCGCCGAATCTTGTTGAGTTTCGGGATTGATTAATTTTGTCCTCGCATCACTTATGCTTGAATATGCCATTATTTTAGAACGTAATAGGTTTGTGGATATGATACGACTGGGCCTCCACTATATCCATAGAATTGAGACATATTAAACGTAGTTGTAAATCCGGCATCTATTGACAATTGTTTTAAGGAATTGGATGATGAAGGAATCGCTGCCTTTATATCAGTTAATGAAATTGTACCCGATGATGGTAATGCCATTATTTAGCCTTTAAAATTTCAATTTCTTCCTTTAATTCTTTGATTGCCTCCACAAGTAAAGCCGTGGCAATGCTATAATTTACTCCATAGGTTCCCTTAAAGTCTAATGTTGCTAACTCAGGCACCGCCTTTGCTACATCTTGAGCAATAAATCCAATTTTTCGTGAACCGTCTTTAATATCAATACGATTGTAATAAACCCCATTTAAAGCACATACCTTATCAAGTGCGTTATCAATGATAACAATGTTTTCTTTTAGTCTTTTATCGGAAGTTATTACAATATCCACCGTGGCACGAATGGTTCCAGCAACATCTAAAGCATAAGCATCATCAGTAGTTTGACCTACTAATAAATGGCCCGAATTTTGAATTGAAACCTTTTCAGTTGCTCCGTTAAAGAAACCAATTTTAGATCCGTTAAAAATAATTGGAGTTACTGCGTTGTTTGCATCGTTAATCGATTTAAACATAATTGAATCACCAGTAGTCACCCAATCGCCATAGCCAATCGCAAAGTTTAAATTTGAATATGGCCTTACTTGAAGAATATAATTTGGTGTGGTTGTTCCAATTCCTATGCGTGAAGAACTTTCGTACATTACCGAATTACCAATGGCAGTAGATCCAGTAAATTTGGTAATATAACCACCCGAACCACTTCCCGAAATCGAACCGGTTATTGTGGCTTGTAGATCAGCAATGGTTTTCTTGTATAACTGCCCCGTTGAGGCATCCCCGATCATAAATAAATCGGAAGTACCAATGGCTGATTTTGTAACTAATTGATTAATCTTTTTATTTGCCATATTAAACTGATGTAATTGTCTGCCAAGTTGTAGAATATACGCATAATTTTCCAAGTGTTGTATCAAAGACAACTAATCCCGTTGCCGGGGAAGAAATTGCATTCTTTTGTGTAGTTGTCATTCTTGAGAATAAAACTCCTTGTGTTGTTGAATCTACTTGAAGCAATGCGGAGGCGTTTGGCGTATTAGTTCCTATAGATAATACACCAGCTAAATAGTTTTTAGCAGTTCCATTCATATAAATATTCCAACGGTTTGAACCTGAAGAAATATTTCCGTAGAATCCAAAGTTATTAGTAGCTCCAGTCATCGAAGAATCGGCAAAGTACCCATACTGATTAGTCACTGCACTTCCCGAACCTATTGTACCTTGCATTGAACGATGATGAACAAAATCAGTCAAGGTAAATGAAGCAGCAGCCGTGTTCATTAATGAACCGTAATTACTAACCAATGTTGTTACATCACTTTGAACCGTTCCTTGACTTCTTACTCCGTATGATGTTGTTGCACCCGTAATGTTTTTAGCAATGTTTACAACGTAACCAGTTAATGTAGTTGTTCCAATACCTAATGAGCCAGCAATATAATTATCGGCAGTACCATCCATAAATAAATTATACCTACTTCCGCCACTATTAATCATTCCCCTAAATCCATAGTTAAATGTTCCGCCAGTTAGAGTACTTGAAACATAAAATCCATTTTGTTCTGTAATTACTGAACCTGCACCTATTGTTCCTTGCGTAGCAAGATAATGGTTATATCCACCAAGGGTAAATGATGTTGCTTGAGTGTTTAATTGGTTTAAATTACCAGAAACCGAACTTGTTACATCTGATTGAACTGTTCCAGTTTGTACAATTCCGTAAGAAGTTGTTGCACCTGTTATTGATTTAGAAACAATTAAAGAATAGCCCGTTAAACCCGTACTACCTATTCCCAAAGAACCAGCCATATAGTTATTAGCCGTTCCATTCATATAGATATTCCAACGGTTTGAACCGCTTGGAATATTTCCGTAGAATCCATAATTATTAGTAGCTCCAGTCAAACTTGCCCCGACTTGAAATCCATATTGAGTAGTAATTGAAGAACCGCTTCCTAAAGCATTTTGTTGAGCAAAATAATGTCTATATTCAGATAAAGTAAATGTAGTTGCTTGAGTTAGTAATGTATTATTATAACCCATTGCAATAGAGGTAACATCACTTTGAACAGTACCAGCTTGATATATTCCATATGCTGTAGTTGACCCGGTAATATTTTTACCTAAGAATAAACTTACACCAGTTAAACTTGCAGAACCAATACCTAAACCACCAGAAGAAATAAACGTGTTAGAACCTAATGTAATAAGTGAACCCGAATCTTGAATGTTACTATTAGTAATCGCAGCCGTTCCCGAAAATTTAGGAATATATCCAATTGTTCCACTACCTCCAATTGATCCCGAAGCCGTACCGGTTGCCGTTAATGTTCCCGATGCTAAAGATAAACCACTTCCAATAATTGCTGGAGTTAATGTTCCGTTTGAACTTACATAAACCAAACGATCTCCAGTACCGGCAAGGTTTCGGTAAATAGAAACTCCTTCAACGTTTAAAGTACCATTGACATCTAATGTATAAAATGGATTTGTTCGATTAATTCCAACATACACTCCATTGTCATAAATTAAACCTGGAGTTAATGAAGTTGTTCCCGAATACCTTGGCACATAGAATGAAGCACCGGCACCAACTAATGGATTAACAAGTAAATCTTGATATTGAGGAATGTTTAATTGGCCAGTAGTCGAATTGTATGTGGCTAATCCACTTGTTCCAACCGTGAGCAAAGTCAACGCGTTCCGTGATCGTGCTGGTGTCCAAAATAAATTCGTACTTCCTTCGGGCAAATTATCAGTATTCTTATTATTGAAATCCGCATTAAACCTCGAAGATGAATAATATAATTTTGTACTACCCTCTGTTAAATTATCGGTTGTTTTTGTATTAAATCTTGTGTCAAAACGTGCATCCGTGTAGTATAAATTCGAACCTTCCGATAAATCAGATGTAGTTTTTAATCCTAAACGTGTGTCAAATCTTGCATTTGTCCAGTATAAATTACTTCCTTCCGTTAAATTACTCGTTGATTTTGTGGCTAAACGTGAATCAAAACGTGCATCCGTATAATAAAGATTGGAACCTTCCGTTAAATTGGTCGTACTTTTACCACTAAACCCAGTATTAAATCGTGCATCAGTCCAATATAGGTTTGTTCCTTCCGGAACTGCCGTAGTATTTAAAGTTTGAAAGGTCTTATCTCCTCTATAATATTGGGCCGAAGTTCCAGCAGTAATTAATGGTTGTTTTCCATTCAATACTGCCATCAAATCCGTTTGATTTGTTAGCACTCCATCTATATTACCCCAAGGCACCGAAGTAGTCGTAAAGAAGTGATATGCCCCATCTACCCAACGATATAAAGTATTCGTATCGTTCGTAATATAAAGCCGACTAACATCGCCCACCGCTGGCAATGAAGCATAATTAGGATAGTCGTATAAGACTTTGTAAGAACCCATATTTGTTATTTTTTTATTCTGCTAACCACTCTAAATAATTGAAATCTTCCGGTAAAGTACATCTATCTGATAAATACGGAAATGATATACTTACATCCATTTTAACACCACTTAAAAAATCAACTTCTGTTTCCGTGTAATATTCAATGCTTACATTATCCTCAATCTCCCAATCAAAAGTTGGATTTTTCATCATTGACAAAATATCCTGGGCCACTATTAACCGATCAGATAAAACATCCGTTTCGTTATTCTCATCTTGAATCTCTCGATCAAAAAAGAACAAAGAAAATGAATGCGTTAAAATCTTTCCTTGTATCTGCGTTCCGGTCAATGAATAAAATAAAGCCGGATAAATATTATCAGTATTTAAAAATTCCCATAGATCTCCAAAGTAAACCGAATCAATTTGCTCGTGGCTTTGGCCCAGTTCCTTGATTAGTTGTACCGTTTGATTCAGCGTTAATTGTCGTACCATTCGTTGATTCTAAATAAACTTTGAGTTTATTAATGTTTTTGGTTGAAAATGCTTTGGGCATAATTTAATTAACATATTCCGTGATCGCCTTGGTATCTTTCTTCAAAACTTAAATTCCGATTGTCATAATCATCACCCAAGAATATCGAAGTTTTATAACCATCGTGATCGGGATGCATTACATCTACACCAGTACCCGGATTCAAATACAACGGATAAGAATTGTAATTTTGCTTTAAATACTTAATCATTCGTTCAGTGTAAAATTCTGCCGTGGCACGATACCTACTTGAAATATCTATCAAATCTTGCATTGATGGAGTATCCGTATTTTCTGAACTTTTACGAACTAAACCTTTATTGTAAAACTGATAAGACAATTCAAAAGGCAATTCAGAGAGGACAAAATATGTCAAACAATCCGTAATAAAATCGTTCAGTAAAGTCAATTCTAAAGCTGATAAGTCATTGTTAGTGATACCGGTCTGCAATCTTTCGTATAAACCCGTTCCCAACGCTGGCAGTATCATCATATCTTGCGTAGTCTTGATAATAGACAATATATTTTTATCATCAACATTCGAATGAACCGTGGTTCTTTCCTTGATTGTATTGGCCCCTATAAATAATACATTCCTCATTTTTAATCTCTTTTAATTACGGTTTGTGCATACCAAATATGGCGACAACTTGGCGAATGCTCTCCATCCGGCATAGTCCACCATCCACCTCGCCTATCAAATACTGAATAACCTAACCTTGCCGAAATCGTTTGAATCTCTGATCTTGAATATAGCCTATTCAACTGCATTAATCTTGCACAGAAAGGTCGTGATGGGTGTGCCGATGTATTCCTTTCACTTATCGGTACATCTTGCCTCCACTCATAGGAATAACGTACCTGGAATGTTGTTGTCGTTGGCTTTGGTGCATTTAATTTGCTTAAAGGTTTTACCAATGTTCTTTCAATTGTACCTTTAACTTCCTTTGATGTTAAAATTCCCCTTTTTTCTAAGTTTTTAACCACCGTTTCAATCATAGTCGGATCAACTTTTAAAGTCGATGCAATAACCTCAATTGATATTTGTTTTTGCTTTTGAATTTGATCTAAAACATTAGCCTCTAATTGGTTAATATCATTTACTGCAAACTCAATATTTGCCGATTCTTCAAATACATTTCTTGTCTTATAGATTGAATAACTTTCTTTATCCTCTCCAAATTCAGAGAATATTTTAATTACTTCATCTTCTGAAAATTTGCTTTTCATTTGAGCCGTAGGTTGTGGTGTTTCTGCAACCGTTTGCGGTTGATATTTAGTCATATCAATTCCCAATTTTTCCAAAATCCATTCTTTAGGTGCAACGGCTAAAATTGCTTGTTCACTAAACTCGAATCCAATTGGTTCGACTGGGATTATTTCAAGAGACTCAGATGCACCGTGTAATTTGGCAAGTTCAGAGAATATTTGTTCAATAAATATTTGTTTATCGTTGACATAAGTATTTTTAAATATTTCATAACTATCTCGCATTTGTTGGCGGCTTCCCAACTGCCCAGGTGTAGAAATACCAAATAAATCAGGCGAAGTGATTTGATGACCAGCATAAATATTTTGCTGAATCATTTTATCCACATTTCCGAAATCCTCTTTTGTTATATCGCTCGCACCTAAATCATCAATGATCGGTTTTCTGCTTGGATCAGTAGTAAATGAAAGAATAAATTTTTTACCATCTGCACCCGAAAAACGATTTGTAAACTTTCTTTCAATTACTCTTTTCTCATCATCCGAAGGATCGCCATTCGGTAAGGTAATTAATTTGGATGCACTAAATCCGGTTTGTGCATTACCCAAAACGTGCTTCGAAATCTCAATATCGGATTCAATATAATTTAAGGCCCCATAATAACCTGGCAATGCATAAGCATTTAGATTTGGTCGATATTCCTTTAAATATAAAATTTGACTTCCTTGTCTTAACTGCGTATTAAATGCATTGTAAACCTCTTTTTTAAATTTACGATCATTCCAATCCTCGCAATACCAAAATTGCGTATTATCTGCATTCGTACGAACCTTTGTATAATCTAAATGGTAAATGCTCGACACAATTTCGCCACCTTCTGACCAAATAATATTTAAATAAGCACCTCCAAAAGTCTCGATGTCAATCGAAACCTTTCTTGAAATCTCATTTAATGATTCATATGGATTGGCTTGTTCGATGAATTGCTCGCCAACCGGATCAGGGCCTTTAGTTTTAAATCCGTTACCAGTAATATAGTTTACTTTGCTTTTGATAATAGAATTATGTTTGGCAGATTTGTTTAATAATTCTACCAAATAATTTGGATAATCGTTTTTTGCACCGAACTCAATGTATCCACCGCCTTCGCCTTTCTTCTCTCTATATTCGGGTTGTCTCGCCTCCGCAAAGGAAAGAAAAAATAAATCATTCATATATTTCGTACAATAAATGTATTTGCTTGACTATTATAAGATGAAAAACTAAATACGTTTCCATCCGATAAAATCATTTGACCTTCTTCGATTAAACTTGTCGTTTTACTTGTATTTAAATTAGATGTGCTGGCTTGCTCATAAACTGAATATGACCACTCTCCCTTCAATGAATTGGCGAAATAAGTATTTGTTGCAATTGTAAACGTATTAAATCTATCCTCGTTTGGGCTTTCATCGCTTCCAACTAATTTGATAAATTTGATGACCTCGTTTGTGCTTCTTGATTTAAACACGAATAGGTAATTAGGCGAATACAATTGGGCCTTTTCGCTTAATGTTAATACAATCGTACTTGATTTTCCTTTTTCTAAATAAATCATCTTAGAACTAAATAGCAAAATGAAAATTAGTTATAAATAAAGAAGGGGAGACCAATGCCTCCCCAAGTAATCAACCAAACTACTTTTCTTTATTACGTTGTTAATCCTGCAATAACTGAACTTTGAACCTCCGGTGCCATTTGCTTTTCCGCACCCGATAAAGTTAATGTATAACCACTACGATCTCCCTGAGCCGTACCGGTTGCACCGTTACCACCTGAGACCATAATTGAATTAACACGACCTAAATACCAATACTTTCCATTTGCATCACCTACAACTGCTTTAAGATTGTTTTGTGCTAACAAAAGGATTTCATTCCGTGTATTTGCTTGTAACTTATTTAAAATGATTGATAATTCTTGTGCGTAGAATACCGTTCCATTCTGCTGATTTGCATTGATTGTTTCAGTCAAAGAAGAAGTGCCAGGCACCAATTCATATTTTCTAAAAACCTTCGATGCTGCTTTTGTAATCGCAGTTAATGTACCTCCACCGGAAGCCTCCGTAACACTTGTTACGTTTTGGGCCTCAATGAAATATACTTCGGTAACTCCACCCAAGCTATCACGACAATCCAACGCATATGATTGGGTTAATGCACACGATGCTAAGGCCATAATTTTATTATTTAAATGTTAAAATAAGGGGAGTCCAATCCAATGAATCTCCCCGAATTAGGATTATTAAGCTAAGATAAAGTCAACGATTTCCGCTGGGAAAGCAAAGTTTACACCGTACTTAAACTCGGAAACAAAACGTACTTGATCCGCTTCTTTTGCGTAGAATAATTCAAATTTTTCTTCTTCATTCAAAAGGTCAACACCTAAGAACAAGTTAGAAATACGAGAAGCATATAATTTGTTAGTTCCATTCAAACCTTGCAAAGCAATAACTTTGATGGTTGTACCTGGGAGAATAAATTCAGCATCTGCCTTAGTATCGATATTGTAAGCAAATAAATTTGCGTTCTTTAATGCGATCGTGTACAAACGGAAAGTGTCCATACCAACAAAGATAGCCGTATCATCTTTAGCAACTACCTCAGCAGGAATAGCACGGTAGATTGCATCGATTACTGCAATTACGTTTGATGTAGTGATACCAGCAGAAGCAGCCAACGGAGTTCCGTAAAATCCTGATGCGTTTGCGTGAATTACTGATGCAGAAGCCGCAGCAATTAACTTAATGAAACCATCAAACTTGTTCAAGTTCGCAGTACCGGATCCGGTATCTCCTTGCCAAGTTGCAACCTCTAAAGCTGAAGCAATTTTGTCCGCTTTGCGTTGTGCAAATTCAGCAGCAAAGATAGTTGAATCATAACGTGATCCAGCTGGCAATGCTTGTTGCAAATACTTTGCTTGCAAATCTTTAGGACATAAAGCCTCGTTAACCTTAATTTTACCAACTGTAATCGTACGTTGTGTGAACGTTGTAGTACCTGATGCAGTAAAACCACAAGAAGCACCGTCCTGGAATACTGAATCAGTATCCATAATGTTGATTGTTTCAGCAGATTTAACACCTACCATCACATTACCTTGGGCCTTAATCAAGGTTGCAGTCTTGGAACCCAAAACTGAGGAAACCACCAATTCTTGTGCGTTCTGAATGGTGTAATCCGATAATGAACTTACTACGAATGACATATTATTTTCTTTTTATTAGTTTAAACTTTTTACTCTTTCTAAAAATCTTGCGATCTTATCTTCCTTCTTTTCTACCAAAGCAAATTTGTTCTTTGGTGCTTGAATTGGATCGCTTGATGGCATCTTTGAAATTGATTCAAGTGCTACAATCACATCTGAAAAACCTTGTGAAAATTTAGTATTCATTGCTTCCAATTGGGCTTTCAACTCTTGATTCTCAGTTTTCAAATAATCGATTTCTGCTTGAACTGATTCAAATTTATCTGATTCCATTCCGCCCGGCATTGGGGCTTCTTCTGCCGTAGGTGCTTCGGCTTGCGGAGTTTCAATTCCATCAACCTTACCACTTACAACCGTGATCATAGTTCCATCGGCTAATTCATACTCTCCATCCGGAGCCATTGCCGTGTTACCACTTTCATCCATTAGCATAGCATCTGCACCAATTACTAAACTTGATAATTCGATTTTAGTACCATCTTTTAAATCGTACGTTTCAAACTTTAATTCGGTAACTGCTTCAGGTGCATTTTCTTGGTCAACTGCTGGGGATTCCTCCGCCAACATTACCTTAATCTTTTCAATTGCTTCTGAAAAATTCATAAAATAATTTATTGTTTGTCTTTAAATAATTTTTAGCCTAAACTTTATCGTTTAAATTTCTACTCCGTTCAATACCTCTACGATTCTATTCCAAATTTCTTCATCCTTTGACATCTTAGCCTTTTCTTTTTTATAGTTGAATAATCCTTCCACCGAGAATCCTTTAAAGTCTCCTGATTTAATTCTTGACCATACTGAATCGTTTTCTACTAAGAATGAACCAAGCCAAGAGCCATCTGGTGCATCCTCAAAACCTTTCATCGATGCAATGCCTCTACTTTGGTCAACTATCCAACTTTCAAACATAGTTACCCCATCGACTGCCTGATTGTTGTCGTGCATCAAGTTTACATTTGATTGATATCCTTTCTTAAAAAACTTTTGTGCAATCTTCTCAATTGTTGGCTTTGTAAACATTACATAATACTCGCCATTCTCATCATTTCGGTAGATCGGTGTATCGGCTAACATCAATGGCCCCGAAACTATTCGCCTTTCTTCTGATTGAATCACAAAATTTGTCCGTGATTCATTAAATCTTAGGAAATTCTTTTCAATAGCTGGCTTGTCAACCAATGCCACAAAGTCAACCTCACTTAAATCATTGATATCATCGCTGATTTCTAATTGATAAATTGGTAAATTCATATTTTTATTTGTTTATTAAAAAACTATTTCTATATTTGTAATGCCTTTAACAATCAAAAAAGCCGATTTCGTTTATTCGTATCGGTTTTTTTATTTTATATCCTTGCTGCGTTTTCTATTCTTTGCACTCGTTTTGTAACTCCACTAATATCTGATTCAACTACATAGGCTCTATTTACTACGTTTGAAATTGTATTTAAAGATTGTTGATCTAATCTTGTAGCTTGTGGTGCCGTATAAGTAGGCATAATTGGTGCGGATGTATTTACTGAAGGTGCAGAACCCGAACTACTTCCAGGAATATTTGTACTATTAATTGTATCAATTCCATTTTTTGCGGCAATAACTGCACTTGCAACACCTAAAGCACCAGCGGCTAATTCTGCAATTCCTTTTGGAGTTAGGAAACCGGCTTCACTTGCATTTGCAAGACTGCTCATTGTAATTTTAGCAATCGCACCGGCTTGCTCAACAATAATTCCAGCAATGGCTAAATCTTTATTTTGACCGGCTGCTTGTTGTAAAACTTGCCCTAATTGAATTGCTAAATCTGCATATTTTAATTTTAAATTGTATTTTGATATTTCACTCGCTTTTGTATTTGCCTCCTCTTGTTTATCGATATTAAATATTAAGTCAGCATATTTCTTTTTAATTTGCAGTTTTTTAATTTCTGCATCTTCGGTATTTTCTACTGCATTTAATTCTAAATCTCTTTGCTCTAAATATCTTTCCTTTGTTAATTGTAAGCGAATATTATCTTGTTCAAAATCGTTTTCTTTTATTAAATTAGATCTATCTAATGTATCTATTTCAGTTTGTAATTGATCAAATCTTAACTGATTAATTTGATCTATTATTTTTTTATTATTTGCAAATTGAGTTTCTCCTTCTTTTTGCAAATTATCATTGAATTTATTATCTGCATCTTCTTGTTCCTTCCTTCGTTTTTCATTTGCTTGCTTTTGTTGATCTAATTGGTATTTTTTAAAGCCAGCATCCAAAACCAATAATTCATTTTCCTTCTTTATTAATTCAGTCTTTTCATCCTTATTTAATCCAGCAACTGTTTTATTTTTATTTTCTAAATTGGCAATTTCTTGATTTACTAAATCCTTTTTTAAATTATAAATTTCTTTCTCTTTATTACCTTGTGCAGATAATAACTCGATTTGACCTTCAATAATGGTCTTTCTTTTAAGAAATATTTCATTTGCCTTCTCATAATCACGATCTGCTTGTGAAGTAATGCCTATAAAATCAGTTAATTTATCGGTTATTGCCCCAATTGTTTCGCCTATTTTAACTAAAATTGGAAATGCAGAAGTTAATTTAGCCGTTAATGTTGACCAATTTCCTATTAAATACCCTAAAGCAATAGTCAAAGCACCTATTCCAGTTGCAGTAATTGCTCCTTTAAGCGTTGTAAATGATGTTACAACAGTATCACGAATTACTCTACCTAAGTTTTTAAAACCTTCAACTGATTCTAAAACCGTGTTTAAACCTTGTGATAATGCTAAAGCACCTTGAACTTTTAATAATTGCTTTTGTACGTTCTCTGATTCAATTCCGAATAAGGCAAATGCACCCTGAGCCGCAGCAAAAGCACCAGCAACTCCCGAAATAGCCTGACCAAATGATTTAAATTTGGCATCCGGATTAAATGCGTCAATTGTTCCTTTTGCATCTGCAATCCTATCCTTTATCTCTGCCGCCTTTTTGGCTGCATTGGCAATTTCCTTACTTGTTGCCCCGGCTTGATTTTGCAATTTTGCAAGTTCAGCCATCGCCTCTTTAAACTGCGATCTTAGACTTCGGGTGTCCGTTTCTAATTTTATACCTACAACTTCTTGAGCCATCTTATGAATATGTTAATTCAATTACCTTTAATAATTCGCACTTAGTCGTTTGGTTGATTGACGGATTGAAATCGATTACTTTATTTAATCGCCAAAGGCATCCTTCAAGATAAATCAGTTTTGAAAAATCAAGAGAATTGATGTCCTGGGCCGTTAGATATAAATAGCAACTCAATAATTTACTATCCTTGCTTGTGATCTCGGCCAAATATGATCCCCAGTAAGCCGTGTACAAATTTGCATTTGGATAAGGAATCATTAACGTAAATAAAATTTCATTAGGCACCCCAAAATTTATATCACTTGTCGGATTTGTAGGATCATCAAAATGTCCAGCATATCCGTAAGATGTGATTCCGGTTTGTTTATTCCCTTCACCTTCCGCCGATGGTTCCTTTAAATTCCACGACTGACTTACCGTTTTCTTTTTGAATTGTAAAATCCGAATGTTAGAATCCTTTCTTTCTTGAACTGCATCGTTTAATTTAAATATTCCAACTGCTAATTTTTCATCTCCGGAACTTGCTGTTAAAACGGAAGAAGAAAAAATTAAATCAATGGCTTGATGATCAGAAGTAAATCCAAAATTTACATCCTCAATTCGATCGCCATAGGATTGATTGTATTTTGTATGATAAGCATCGTTTAAATAGTCATCATCCTCTTTGTATTTAAAATCATAGTACCTGGCATTTATTTCAGACATTGGCTTGATTGAAATTTCTTTTGAATAATCAAGTTTTAAAGTCCAATCTAAAGGATCAGCAATATCAGTATTTGAAATAGAAATTAATCCGGTACTATCTCCAGCTTCTCCGTGCAAAAGTAAATCAGTCGTATCATCAATGCTTACAAATCCACCAACTGCGTAAAAGTTTACATATGGTTCAATTAATAGATGATTGTATTGATTAGGGGATTCGTAAACGTATAAATTGAACATTCTGCAAATACTCGCTAAAATATCCTTTTGATAAATTCCTTTAGGAAATAAATTGGACATAATTAACGTGGCCCCATACGTTGCAGTCAATACCTGGGGATTAGTCGAATTAAAATCTAAAGTTATGTTGTCAATTGTGAATCTAAATGATCCATTACTTGCCGAACTTGATAAAATATCCATCGAAAAGTAATCGCCATTTGTTAGGGTTTGGCTTATTGTCGAATTAATTGTAAATACTGATTCGTTATTGTTGTTATCGGCAAGCAAAAAAGTCTGAATCGCCGCACCATTTTTGTATAAAGTAATGGTCGCATTCTGATTTGTGCGTATTAATCCACTTCCGTTGATCGTAAAGTTTCCAACCGTGCCAGTAGTTCCGGTAAATGTAAAGGTAATACCTCCCGAATTTGTAAATAAGTATTGGTTAATGCTTCCAAATACAAAGGCATAATCCGTAGCCGTTGTTATAATATTAAAAATTTGAGCATTTAATAGATTGGCCCTTACTTGTTCCATCTCCGAAGTATTATTCGGAATTATTAAGTTTTTAAAGAATGGCGAATCCATAAAAGCCGAATCATATGTGTATCCTGCATTCTTAATTATCTTGTCTAATATTTCGTGAACAAAGAATGCGGGCCTAAATGCATCCATATGAATATTGTGCGTTCCGTTCCGAATATTTCCGTAATCAATAAAAGGAAACACCACTCCGGTGCCTCCACTTGCATTCCAAGAATTAGTTATATTTCCCTCAGTCCAGGCAACATTGTAAGTATTAAATGAGTTTGCAAATTCTGAATCCTCTAAAGTTTTATTCCCGATTGCATTTGCTAATCCTCCCAACTCTCCAAATACTGCACACTCATAATCAATGGCCCCATTATTTATTTTGATTTCAAGTAGGCGAATAACTCCTTTAAATACTTGAATTTTGTTGACAAAAATCTTTGCACTTGCTTGCTTTGATGGATCAAAATTAAAACCAACATTTGGAAGCAAAGGATTTGAAATGAAATAATTATTAGCACTCCCAAGATTGTATATGTGGCCAAAAACTTTGTTATTGTTCGCATTGCCTGGGATGGTTATAGTTTTGGAATAGTTTGTATTTCGGCTTGAAAAATCTTTGATATCATCTATATTAAAATTCAACTCAGCACCGATATCTTGATACAAATCCAAACGCACATTTTCTATAAATATTTCGGTGATCATCGGTATTGAATGGCTTGTTTAATAGATAAATCAAAAGTCAATTCATAGTTAAAATTCTTATCACTTGTAAGGTTTTTTTCTGTCCAATCAGTCGAACGCATTACAATCGGATAATAAGAACCATTTAAATGCAAATAGGCTTCGGGAGAAGCAAGCAATTGGCTTCCTACATTGTAATCCTTTAGATTTAAATAATCACTAACAACCAAATAGGAATAATCTACCACCCCGGCAAATGATTGAACACCACCATAAAAGACATTGGCCCCACTCTTATTAATCATATTGCCTCCGCTTCTTACAATTTCATTGACTTTGTAGGTGCTTCGGTTAAATTTCTTTTGTTGTCTTGATAATAAACGAAATCCGAATGTCTCATATCCTCCGTACTGATTAAGGAATGTGATTAACATCGGTGTCCATTTCGGTGCCACAACTTGCGTAATGGTTATCGTATCACTTCCAACCGTTACCTGGTATCCGTATGTCGTTGATGTAATAAATGAACTACCTAAATAGGTATTGATTGCCGTTGGAGATAAATCTAAAAGCAAGGTATTTGATGTGGATAAGGTCGCACCTACCGAAGCACTTCCATCATTTGTTCCATTGCTTGTAATCTTTTGAATTGAAGCCGTTACACCGGTGCCAGCCGTATTCATATAAGTCATAAATAGTTTCTCGCCACTTATTACTTCTAATGTCGTTTTATCTCTGCTCGTTACAAACTTATTTGCATAATCTCCCAAAGTATTTCCAAAAGGATCAGCCGAATAATTCCATCCATAATAGGATGATATGGTTGTAAGGTTTGGATATGTTACTCCTCCGTATTCTTCGCCATATGAAATCGTGTAGTTGCAGAATAAACCGGTGCTTGCATTTTGTAAAACCGTGCTTGTGTTTGGGTTAAATCCGCTATCAAAGTAGTTTCGGACAATGGGACTTGCATCGAATATCCCATAACCTCCGGAATCTGGAAAGGCTTTAATTGTGGAGACAAGGTTTCCACCAATAGATAAGTCAAATACATATTTAAAGTTTGAATTTGCGACATTGCTGGAAGTCACAACGTGATATAATGCATCGTGAGCCGAACTGAAAGCCGTTGGACTACTTTGAATTGTTATTGCCATTGAAATTTTGTCTAATGTTTATTATAATATCTTCGCCAATTGCTATGGCTAATTTTTGTCTAAATGCTTCGTTAAATACCTTATCAAGATTATCATCAAAGAATCCAACCCTAGGCATACCTCTTTTTTTAATCTTTTTAGCCGTGGCCTCTGCAACCTTTCTTAAATTTTTAGATTGATTGGCAATAGCCCCAGCATTTAATGATTTCCTTTGATTGGCCGTTAAATTTTTTCTTTGATCCTCCGTTCTTATATAACTTTTATGTCTTAAATACCATTGCATTAATGCTTCCACCATATTTTTAGAAACACTTAAAGTCCGATATTTATAAATGCTATTTGGCTGATTTGACTTTATTCCTTTAACACCCTTATTTTGGAAATCATAATATTTACTTGCTGGATTAGATTGGTCGTATCCAATGGTAATCGAATAACTTCCGTATTTGGTTTCAGTTACTTGGCTAACTCTCATATCCGATAATTTACCGGTATCGACTTTGCCTTTTCTTTCAATGGTTTTTTTAGCCATCATCATAAACCGATTTGCAGCTTCAAACATTACTGCCTCCACTTCGGTTAATTTCAGATTAGAAATAGTTTTATCGGCCCCTAAATTATTAAGGACATCCATATTGGATTTTTGCGATTGACTAATATTTGGCATTTATCTTATTAATTTGGTCTTTATCAAATGCGTTCTTTGCTTTTAAATAACTCAATGCGTTTAAACATTGAATTGTTGAAAGTCCGTAGACTTCTTCGAGTTTAATTCGTTCGTGTTCTGCGATGATGGTAGCTTGGTAAGTCCATCCAAAACGTTGCATAAAGCCGTTATCGTTTCCTCGGCCTCGTTCTTCGGTATCCCCTGACTTGTCAATTTCTGCTTCAAATAGTCCGCTAAATTGTTTATCGATTGAACGTATATATGACAAAAAAAAACCACTGATCCATAAACTGATTCATAACTTGCCTCTAATAAATCATTGGCATATTCTTCGTGCTTGCTTGCATCGTACTCGTCAACCTTCCAACCAAACCAAGTTTTTTTCATTGGCATAACCATCGAAGCCCCAATCTTATGCAAGTTGTTCATCACATCATTTCCGAAAAACTTAGTTTCCATATACCTGGCATATGGCATATTTCGAATGTCATAAATACACTTGTATTTCTTTCCGTTTACTTTGATGTAATCTTGTGGCTTGGCATTCGGTTGTGATTCGTTTAGGAATGAAATATATTTGATCTGATGGCTTAACTCATCAAGACTTAACGAATCTATTTGGGCCTCTGTTCTATTCGTTAAAATAGCCAAAGTCTTAACTGCGATATCGAGACTTGTATCCCCTTCGTTTTTAGATAATAGGTTGGAGATTTGTTGCATCTGCCAAACCGAAACATTTGTCCAATTCATAAACATAAATAAGTAATTACGCAAAACTATATCTACCGGTGCCTGATTTAAAATCAAACTTTCGCCAGGCAAGAGCCAAAGCCATCACGCAATCATCGTGAAAACCGGAAGGTGCAGAATATTTTACACCGTGTGAACTATATTGATATTCAAATATTTCGAGTTCCTCTTTAATAATGCCTTCGGGATAATGAATCCGTTCTTGATGGATAGCCACTTGAAGGCCCAACATTAAATCTTGTTTGCTTTGGCTTGTGAATTTAAATGCCTCTACATTTAATCCCTCTCGTTGTAATTGCTCAACTACCGGATCGCCTACTCCAGTACTATCAATTAACATCGGAACCTTTGATAAATTCCGTATTTTATTTTGCGTGGAGGCCCAATCATTTTGGAATCGTTCAAAATAGGCCACATTTCCACTATTATCTAAACCAATAATTACAGTCCAGTCAGAATACTTTGCAAGATCTATTCCGTAACATTTAACCGGATTGATTGACATTTCAGAAATGCACTTCCCAATCGCCTGACTTCCAAACGGATTGGCAGCATTTTCAGAAAACATACCAAGGTATTCCTGATTGAATACGATCTCTGGTAATTCACGTTTTGCATCATCGATTTCTTTTGGATCAATGTATGGATTATCATATGAAGTAAAATGAAAACTTTGCCAATCAGAATCCGAATAATCTTTAAGAAATAAAGCCTTGAAATAATTATTTCCTCTTGGAGTGCTTATAAATATGGCCCTTCCCTTATAATCTGTTAACGTAGGTCTAATAGCTTCCTTCCATCCATTTTCTAAATCAGATATGAATGCAGCTTCATCAATAATAACCAAATGAAAACTATTACCCCTTAGATTATTTAATTTCTCACCGGTAAAAAATTTAATTACTCCACCGGTTATAAATTCAAAATATAAATCTGATTCATTTTTCTTAACTAATTTATCAGGCAATATTTTTGATAATTGCTTATGAAATGTTTTGGCTAATTGATAAGTTGGAGTAATATAGGCAATTGATTTACCTTGAACGGCATCCATAATTCCCATTGTTTGAGAAATTACCGATTTTCCAAATCTTCTTCCAGCATTTACCACAATAAAACGTGCCGAAGATTCAATTATTTCGGATTGTTTGTGATGTGGTTTAGGAAGTTTAAGATTTATTTTACCCATTATTCGGGTTTTTCTTTCGTTTCGTAACTAATTATAATCTCTTGTCTTTCCTCATTCTTTGCCTTGTCTGACCATCCTAAAAGATTCTTAGCATAGAATATACCTTTACCCTCATTAGCCACTACATCCGCTGCCAATGATCTAAATATCTCATCAATCTGCTTTGTTGCATCGTGACAAGGATGATCTACATTAGACAAAACTTGATAATAAGTTGATCTATTATAAAATTCAAATTTTTGCCGTGGCAACCATACCAATAGAAAAAAACTAATAGTAGGTAAATGCCTTTCACGAATTGTTTTTACTCCCGATGATGTGGCAATCTCTTTGGTCGATTCAAGACAATGGTCGATATATTTTTCGGCCCATTCCAAAAGTCTTTCCGTATCAATATCTTTATTTGGTCGTGCCATCTTTCTTAAATAATAAACTCCAAGTTGTAGGTATGCTTAATTTTTCGTGAAGCTTATATCCGTATTTTGCAAATAATGCTATCCATTCTTCTTCTGATTTTAAATTAATATGCCCCCACCAGGTGTCAAATTCTTCCGTGGTTTTATGTGGTGTAGATGAAAATAAAAAATATGTTGATTCAATGCTTTTTAAATACTCATCAATTTGATCATCCGTCAAATGCTCAAAAACTTCAATGCTTACAATCATTTCGCATAATTTAGGAAAATTATTTAGATTGTGTAATTCAATACCTCTAACTAATGCAAAATCACGATGATACTTATTTGGTTCAATGCCATAATAACTACAACCTTTTGAAATCAAACATTCTCCCAATGTTCCAAGGCCCGCACCAATTTCAATAATGTCGTTTGCATATTTCACAACGATGTCGGAAGTTGCCAACATTAAGTTTAAATATTCGGGATTATGTGGAGTAATTCCGTTATTAATCTCGTGATCAAAAAACTCTTTATCCGTTGCTTGCATTATCAATTTGATTTAATTTTCTATTTGCCCACTCTATTCCTTCCGTACCTCCCCAGGCATCCCACATTAAGCCTCCACATCCTTCGCCATAGGGAACATCTTTATTTTGTTGATGTCTTTTAAATGCTGACATTCTGGCAATCGTGTCTCTTGAAATGCCTTCACGATTTGCTAATTGGTTTGCCCTAATCTTGCCTACTGGTGTGCCACAAGTTCCCCATCCATTTTCTGCAACCCATTTTAAAACTCGTTTAGCATTGTTTACTGCTGCTTCTGGATAATCGTTATATGTTTCCACAAACTGAAATTTAAAACCTTTGCTATCCGTGTTCTCATTAATCAAATCAACCTCTCTTTGATTGTTATCATAATGCGTGCCAATTCCTAACCTTTTGACTTCCTCCCATTTCATCTTGCCATTCGTGAAATGCACTCTTGAATGTGGTATTCCTATTTCATCTGCAATTTTATAAACTTCTGCGGAGGCTGATTGTTGTCTCCTGGTAATGATATAAACTATTTTACCTTCTTGAATTTTACGCTTCGCCAAGTCCTGACCTCTTTGTGTCGATAACGTATCATCAAAATCAAAAGAAACTTTATTACTATCTGCCCGATATTCTCCACTTGCAAGGATCGCTTGCCAAACTTCAATGGCTTTCTTTTCCGTTTCATAAATACAAGCACCAGAACCGATGCGATAATTTCCGTTAGAACATTTAATTACTGGCATCTTATTAATTGTTATATTCAAAATCAAGAATCTGACCTACTAAATCAGATCGATGATTCTCTTTTAATTTTATCCATTTAATTCCTTCAATCTTTTTAGATAAGTCAATGGCAAAACTTAAACCATTATATCCGTCTTTAATATCCTTTTGCTCATTGTCCCCATTCACAATAATCTTACCAGTTTTACCAAGCCTTGTTAATATGGCTAACATCTCAGCCTTTGTTAAATTTTGTGCCTCCTCAACTACTAAAATATCATCAATTGTTTTACCTCTGATAAACTGCACCGGATAAGCCACAATCTTCTCATCCTTAACCATTGTCTGAATCTTTACCTTATCGGCACACTTAACAAGGTTTTCTTGGAATGCTTCTAAATAAGGATTGAATTTATCATCTAATGAACCTGGAAGGTATCCCAAAGAATTACCAACTTCAATCGTTGCCCTGGTAATGTAAATATGATTACATTGTTTTTTGTTCAAAAAATCCAAAGAAGCCAATGCACATACTAAACTTTTACCCGATCCAGCCCTACCCGTTACTATAACTATTTGGTTCTCTTTAATTAAATTCCTTGCTTCTTTTTGCTCCTCATTTAAAACAACACTATACTTAATCTCTTGCTTTCGTTCTCGATTTGGTTCTTTCATATTACAATTAACAATCGATCAGTTTAGTATAAATATCAAAACGCTTCTCATTTATTTTAAATAGGTCATAATGCTCACGGACATACTCCGCATTGGCTTCGCCATAATCTTCTCGCATCTGCTTGCTAAACACCATTCGTTTAATATCTTTTTCCCAATTATCGACCTTAAATATGGTCGGAATATCTGCATACGGATCACGATCAAAAGTCAATATCGGAATCCTCTTGGCACCTGCTTCCAAGGCCTTAAGGTTTGATTTCATCCGATTAAATTTATTATCAAGCAATGGCACCAGTAACATATCAGCCTCGTTGTAGAAATTCATATAGAACGAAAAATGTGCCGACTCAATGATTTTATAATTTAGCTTTTCATTGGCCGTATAAATATTTCCAATTTGTGTCCAATGCCATTTATTATAATCATTCCATCCACAAAGAAGCATCCTGGTAGCATCAACAAAGGATTTGGACTTTGATAGGTTTAACAATGGATTCTTTAATTGTTTGATATCCGGAAAGTGAGTGATTGATCCGGTATGTGCAATGTTTACTTTATCGTGTTCGGTCTTAAATGCCGTGAACTGATCCTTATCAAAAGGTAATGCGTTTGGAATAATTTCGCATTTCTTATTAAGCTCAATGATTTTAGAATATAGTCTATCATTCGTGCAAGTCACTAAATCAGCCATCCGGATATAATTCTGAATGATGGTTGGAATATTTAGTAACTGATAAGTTTTATTTGATAAATGACTGCTAAATAACTCCCAATAATCATCGATGTCAACAACAATTTTAAATCCGTGCTTTCTTTTCCACTCAATCAAAACTGAAAATGGTATAACCTCTAAGAATCGATTTAAAACTAAGATATTAATTTCCTTATCGATTATCATTTCTTCTGAAAGTGCATCGGTCAATAGACAATACTCCTTCTTCATCGTGGACAATGGTAATGCAATACGATGATAGGTCACACCGGAAGTGCTATTTCCTACTCCGATTATTCTTAGGTTTGACATTGGTTTCGATTGGTTGATTATTGTCGTAATAGTTTTTTATCCTTTTTAGCATATCAAAGACACAATGCTTGCACCAGGCATTCAGAATAAAATTTTGATCAATGTAATTCCGATAAATTAAAACGTATTGATCTATAACGTGAAAGTCTATGTTTCGGGTGTACCCTAATTCAACGGCCACAAAATTAGCCTCGTGTTCTTTCAAGAAATTTAGTTCCCTTGGTGTCATTTGTGAATGAATCTAAAAATGTAAGGCCCAATCACTCCAGCAGTAAAAAATAAGGCAATTAGTTCCGTGATCTGAATTGGCAATAAATAAAATACAACTGCAGACCATACGGATAAACAAGGTGTGCAATTAAACGGCTTAAAATCTAATTTCAATGATTGATGTAAATTAGTCATATTGAAATAGACTGAAAAAAATATGGATGCAATTAATGTGCTCATCATTCCTCTCGAAGTTTCTTTTTAATTATACTAATGGTTTTAATAACGGATTGATAAGGGATTTTAGTTTTACGACTTAATTCCTTTTGATTAAATCCTAAATCCATATAAGTCTCAAGTAATGTATTTTCATACCAACTTAACTGTTTTCTTCCTTCTTCTATTTTAGAAAATAGCATTTCTTTCCTTTCTTGAATTTCTTCGTTTAATGAATCGAAATTTACTACTTCGTGGTTTACATTAAACTGTTCATTTTTTTGTCTAAAATGTCGAAAGAATGGAGTATTAAGGCCGGTTGAATAAATCATATTAAGCATCGTACGAACCAACCAAAACTTTAAACCTGGAATACCATTATTATTATAAATTCCCCAAAATTTTTCATCTGAAATATTACATAGGGCCATAAACATTTCTTGTCTTAATTCTTCTCGGAGTGAAGCTGGTTGCATCTTTCGGAGTGCCTGGGCGATCTCCTTTGATTCGTATAACGTTGAAATGATTTCATTCCTTGACATCAACTTTTAAACTTTTCAATTTCTCTTTTTAGGTACCATTGTGCCTTCTCCAGATCTTGTTTTTTGTTACCCTTTTTGTCGGATCTCAAAATATACTTAATTACGTTCCCTAAATTAAAATTTAATTCAAAGGATTCAATTACCTCAATAGATTCAATACCGCCTTTACTTTTGTAGTGCGGAGGCTGATTAACTAAGTCGATTAATTCTTCTTTTAACATATTAACAAAGTTTACATTTTTATTTTAACATTTCCAAATAATCCTTTATTTTTTTAGTTCTCCCAAATGCTGAATAAGATAATTGCCCCGAATTTTCTAAAATGTTTTTTCGATTTATGGCCAAAGAATAGTTCAAATCAAGAATAGTTTCACAACCAACTTTTATTTGTCGTGTCGGCTTGGTCAATTGCTGATCTATCCAGGCAATAGCATCAAGATAATTAGATCTCATTTTTTCGGAACCGGTTAATTAAATTAATACAATCATCAATACTTCTCACAACTGCGTAATAATACCCGTGTTTTAAGGCTATGGCCTCAAATTCCTTTTGGCTTAATGATTGCTTACCCTTCTCAATTTTAACCTCTACAAATAAACCTTTCCAGGTATTATTCGAAATCATCCAAAACATATCAGCAACTCCTGATTTTGCTCCTTCTCTTTTTAATTTAATGGCCACTAATTTATGTCGAAGGCCACCGTTCGGAATGGTAAAATATGGAAAGTTTTGGGTTAGATTCAACCATTTACAAATTGAAACCTGGAGGAGATGTTCTTCTTGTTTCATAAATATTTAAGGAATGCCCAAAATTTTCTTGTCTTGATATATTCAAGATTGACTTCATTCTCGTAGGCTTCCTTCTCAAAACAAATCTTTCGATAAGCTGCATCGGTATTGCCTATCAATAAAGTTCTAATGCAGAACTCTAAAAAATACCAAACGTAAAAGAATACAACACCCATTTCCGCTTGTTGCTTTAGATGGATTGATTCGTGGTTTATTAAACTTTTACGATTCCAATCAGCCAAAGTATCGACATACGATTTACGAAGGAACACAAAAGGAAACAAAGTGATACCATTGGTTTCCTTACCAAGAATCCAATAATTTCCTATTTTAATTTTTTCCATTATTTTAATAAGTTTTTACGTTTATCAGTTTTAATCAATTCCGAATAAAAAAAAATGGTCACCGGTATAATCAATGAAATAATATTCATCGCAACAAACTTCTGAGTCATTCCGATTTTTACCCAGTAATAAAGTAAATTTATCAGCCAAGAAATAAGACCAAAAAAGATAGCCGTGTTTCGTTTCCCAAGCAAAGTAAAAATCAATATAGATGATTCCAAAGAAAACGCAAACACCCAACTAATAAAATAGTCGAGTGTTGTCTGCCTGGAAATATTAAAGAAAACATCAGATGCGTGCGTAATCTGCGTAAGCAATGCAAAGCAGATCGTTATAATTATGATTTTTTTCATTTTGATCTTACATTTAATTTTGGTTGAAAATATTTTATTAATTTAACTTCCCAAGAAAAAGCAGTTTTGCGTTTTTTATATTTCAGAATCAATACTCTATCAAAATTTATATACATTTTATGTGTCAAAATTCTTGAAACTAAATTTGAACTTGAACCAATATAAACAATTTCATCTTTTTCAAATAAGAAATAATTATAATGTCCTTGAATAGTTCCCGAATGTTTAGTTTTTAATTCTTTAGGATTAAAATCTCCATAACTGATAATGCTTTTATTTTTTTCTGCAAAATGATATAATTCAATCATTTCATTATCCAATTTTTTGACCAACAACTCCAGTTTTTAAACTTTCACTTAAATTTTCATTTTCCTTAATCATTAATGCTAAATCATAGGCCTCACGATATGATTTACATTCAAATAAATGAACGTGATTTAAATTGTTAATTTCATTTAAAGTAAAAAAATCACAATGTAATAAATCGTGTATCCTTCCAAGATGTTGCGTTATAAATATTTTTTCACCATCAGTTAATAAAAATATTTTTCTGAATCCTTCAAAATACAATTGCGAAATTTTATAATGATTATCAAGTTCTAAAATGAAATTACAAATATGTGATATTTCATCAAATTCAAGTACGGGAATGTCTCCAGTCGTATTAATTTTCGAGTAATGTAAATTAATTTTCATTTTTGATTTTTTAAAAGTTGAATATTTTTTTTTAGTGTATGATAATTCTCAATTTTAATCTTAATTAATTAATTAAATTTTCAACTTATAGGTTTAATTTTTCCTTGTTCATCTAATCTGCATCCAAAATCAACTAATTGATTCGTAAATAAAATGTATGCTTCCTTTCTGCACCAATTCCAACGCTCATCCTTATTTTCAATATTAGCCGACTTCTTCCAAATCTCGAGCATTTCTTCCTCAGAAATATTTTTAATTTTTAACTTGACTAAAACTTTATACAAATCACTTAAACCAGGAACCCAATTAAACTTTGTATTTTCTTCTCTTGACTTTTGAATCTGATCTGCAAAATTATTAATTATTCCAATTGCATCCTTCATTAATACCTCATCATTTGGTACCGGTATAACTTCCTCTGCTGGCTTGGCATTTGTTACCTTCCGCATCACATCGTTCTTTTCAAGCAAATAACGCTTTATCCAAAGGACAAAATTTGATGGGTTCCAAAACACATTTGATTCGTGTTCTTTAAGGTAGTTACCATCAAGTCCATTTTCAAGGGCCAATAAAACTTCGGCTTCCGTTAAATGATCAAACTTGTTTAAGTCTGAAAAAATCATTTGGCTTTCTACTGCATCCTCGTGTTTGGCTCTATCCTTTAGGCTTAGCCGAACTTTAGCCATCGAAATGATTGTATTGGCTATCCGTGCTTTATCTGCCTCAGACAAATACATTATTTTTTGTTTTAGCGAAGCATCGTAAATAATGGTTTCGCTTTTAGTCATCTTGCTATCTGCAAGAATCGGTTGTGAGTATTTGTCAATACTACTTCCGGATGAAGGGATTGTGATAAGTTCCATTTGCTATTTGTTCTAAAGTTTCTTCGTAAATCTCTTGCATCTGATTAAGATTCTTGGTCATCTTACCAGGTGCCGGTTCTAAATTGTTTGAAGGTTTTTTAAAGTTATTTGAACGTTCCATCCAAGTTTTAACTCGTCTGCTAATTTCGAAAAACTTTTGTGATTCCCATCTTGGTTTTCCTTTTTTATCGGATTCCATCCAGTAAGAATAAAAATTATCAAACTCATTACCTAATTCAGATTCAAAAAATTTAATACGTTCTAAAAAAGATTGAGTAGGTTCCTTTACTACTCTTTCTTTATTATCAGTATAGTTATTATTATCTTTTTTACTGAAATCTTGGTTACTATAGTTTGATGGTTTTCCTATAGTAGGATTTTCCTGTATAGGATTTCCTAAAGGTAGGTTTTCCTCTGTAGGAATTTCGTATAGTAGGTAATCAACTACCCAAAATCCTTTATTATTTTGGTACCTCTGGCGGATTAAATAGCCAAATGTTTCAAGTTCCTTTAATGCAGAAACTACACTTGGCAATCCTTCCTTTACTTGCTTTGATATTCGTTCCGCAGAAAACTCCCAGTTTTCGGGCTTTGATTGAATAAATGCATACAATCCTTTTGCCTTAAATGAAATTTTGCAACTATTTAATAGATCATTAGGAATAGTTCCGTACCTATTTTTAATAATTAGTTTACCCATAATTTAATAATTTAAAAAGCCCCCAAATAACTCCCCAGCTTCTCACTTCTGGTTTGTTAAATGAAGGCATTTTATGTCCTTTTATCGCTATAATGTGAGAAGGCGATTACATTCACAATATAGCAAATTAATCTTCAAGTTCAAAATTTACCAAACGTTTTGTAAAGATTCCAACGTGTTGCGGAAAATCATTTTCGAACTTTTTTGCATAATCTTGGGCAAAAAACCTAATAAACTTATGACCATCATTAAACTCCTTCATCAACTGAAATCGAATAATCTCGCAGATGGTTTCGGCCTTGATTCGCCTTTCGCCTTTGCTAATATAAAGGTTAGCGATTTCCTTGAACTGATCGTATATTTTCGGATTTGATTCGTGATAACTTTTGAATGACTTTTGCATTTAGTTGTAATTTAGGTTCGTTATTAATTTTATTTTGATCGGCTTCTAATTGCCGTGCGATATGGTCTTGCCACTCGTTGAAGGTTAGTTCTTTCATACCTCGAAATTAAAAAATTTACCTAGTTTGGTTTGATGGTAATGGTAATTCAATCGAAGGTTTCGCCTGGTGTTTCGCAAACTTTTAGTATGCTTTACTCGGCCCTTAATTTTATTTATACCATTGGGAAACCGCACGCAAGATGATAATAGTATCATCATTAAAATTATTGATTTATGCATCTTTGTATGGGTTTTCGGTTGTGATTTCAATTACTACGATATGCCATCCATTAAAATTTGAATTAGAAGAAATAAGATATCCATTGGCTGATTTTGCAAAAAAATGACCAATCTGCCATTCGCTTGTAAGTTCATTTTTGCCCCAAACTATCTGCCCTTTCTTTGGTAATTCCTCTGGTCTTTCTTGACTGAATCCTTCGATCTTGTATTCGGTAAATGAAAGAAATTTCGAAATAATATTATCAGATCTTCCATCATAAGTGTATGATTCATAAAAATCATCATCAAAATTAACACTAATTGAAAATGTCAAATGTTGATTAATTTCTATTATTACTCCCCATCCATGATGGATATCAAACACTTTATCTCCTACTTTAAAAACTGTTTTATTTTTCATTTTATTTTTCATTTTATTTTAAGTTTAAAAATTTGATCTGATTATAAAAAACACCCAGCAAGCAATGAATCCAATGAGGCCTACCATTGTCAAAAAATTTGCATTTTCAATCGACTGTTTGTCTTTCCCTTGCATCTTCGAGCATTTTAATTGTGACTTCTCTAATTACTTCCATTACATCGGGCCGTTTTAAAAACTCGGCTTTTGCGTTTTTACGATTGTAATACGCAATTGAACGTACATTCTCCCAATTCCAACATCGGGCCGAGAAAGGCTTAATGCCCCTCTCGTTTAAAATGTCCGCAGTCTGTTGATACTTATCGATTTCTTTAATTAGCATCGTTTGGAAATAAGGAGTTAAAAAATTCTTCCGACATCTTGCCTTTGATCACTTCAGTCGCAGCCATATCCATTATGATTCGCCGTGTGTCAACATTCAAAGCGATATTGCTTTTCATTATGTGCTGGAAGCAACTGAATGCAAAACACTCTTCGTTCTGCTTTTGGGTTAAAACTACTTTAGAATGGGAGGTCATCGCTTGCATTTGGTTGAGGTTTAAATTGTGGAATATTACTGGACTGATTAGAACTTGGATTTTGTTGATTCATAGGCTTCCAGGTATCTAACTCAACATAGAAATTACCTTGTTGGCCCCGTGCAATGTTTAAATTTATCCACTCATTGCCTTGGCTTTGGATGAAGGCAATCGCTTCATCTTTCTTTAGGGATAGCCGACCGACTACCCATTCCGGTGCATTGTCATTTTTCTTGAAAATGAACCCTTTTGCGAATATTTTTTCTGGTTTGCTCATAATTATTTATTTAATTGATTTTTACGATCCGTAACTAATTTAATTACTCTTTTATCAGTTTTAAAAACATCTTCGATAGTATCCCAAATTTCTTTTACTGCATCCACCGATTGACAATCATTTAAAACTGATTCCAATTCTTTCAAGTCTTTTGTTGTTAGACTTGAATTATTCGGGCTTGCCACCTGGGTGCCTGCTGCATCCGTATCTTTATCGGTCACTAACCCCAAAATCGAACTAATGCAGTATCTCCGAAAATACGTATAACCCGAACCCATTGCCTGAAAATCGTTCATATTTCCAAGTTTTACTTTAGGAATTACTGTGAAGCTTTCTAACTGCTCGCCACTTTCAACGTGAAAAAGAATTGTTCTAATTCCATCGTTCTCCAGCAATTGAGTGAAACATAACCCGTGCTTCTTCATTAAAGGATTAATGGTATTAAAAATCTGCGGAAGGTCGGCATATGTATAATTATGGCCTTTCGTGTCTTTGTGAATTATCGGGCATTCGTTTTGAAATGCGGATAAACTTTTAATCAGGTTTTTCATTTTTATTTGTTTAAATTAATTAATTTTTACAATCAAAATAACCCTCGATATACGACCAATCATCAACATCGTAGCCATCACGCATCCCATCTTTTAGGAATTGCTCGAATTGTTGCTCGGTCTTAAACATTTGAGTTGTATTCCACCAGTTGCCACGACCATCGTGCAATCGGCAAATCAACACGCAAGGAAATTCAGTTTTGTAGGCCATAACGTTCCAATATTTTAAAGTCTAAAAATTCAGATTGCTCTCTTGCCTCCTCTTGTTTAATAAAACGATTTGCCTCAAATATGTCAGCAAATGTTTTGGTCACGAAATAACTCCCTAATCCGTGATACCTAAATCTCATCCGCCAAATCATTTTAAAAGGAGATAAAAATAAGGTAATAGGAAAAAGGCCACCGTGCAGAAAATAATGAAGCCAAGGGCCATAAACAAACACTCAGGGTCTTCCTTGTGCCGTTCGATGATGTACTTAAAAGTTTTTTTCATTTTTTGATAAGGTTTAAAATTGATAAATATTAAAAGAAATGCAATCATCGGAAGTGGTTGCCAAAATTAATTCGGCATACTTTGTAGCTTCTTGCAAATCCTCAAATTGTTTTGTAACAGAATACACATCGTTTTCTTGTGCATCCTCGAAAGAAATTTTAAATTTTGACATTGTTTGATAAGGTTTATTAAATAGCTTCGTTGCTATCGTGATGTAAAATTAGAAAAACTTTTCGAATAAAAAAACTTTTCTATCTTTTTTTTCAATCAAAACAAAAATCCCCACCGATATAATCAGCAGGGATTCGCTTCACTTTAAACCTATCTAAACAAACTTATGAAAACAACTTATGAGCAAATCTAATAAATTTTTCCGTCTTTTATCTGCAAATTAAAAACTTTTGATTTACCTTCATTAATCTCTACAATGGCAAAACCATTGTTATGCTGGGAAAATGGCATATATTTTGGAGATAATACGGTAAGGCATCCAGTAGTATATGTATTGATAAATTCTTTAAAGGCCGTTTTCTTCTGCGTAGTTGATGTTCTATGAACGTGGCCCATTAATGTATTACATAGGGTTTTATTCATTAGATTCTGCGAAGGATTAATGCCACCGGCACCATATAACTCGTGTCCGTGAACGACTAATAAATCTCCCATTTCCATACCTTGCCAATCCTCAACCACATTAAACTGTAATTTATCCAAATTAAAAAAGATATTAAATTGTAATTCGTGCAACTGGGCAAACTCATCTGCTTGCACTTGCAAAGACTTGGCCCAACGTTGTTCGTGATTTCCTAACTTGTAATATATCGGAATCGTCGGAAATAGATCACGCAACTTTTTAAGAAAATCTCTTGACATATCAACTTCCCTTTTAAAATCTCGAAGGTCTTTGTCCTTTTCGTGCCGGCTTATTGAATAAAAATCCATAATGTCGCCATTCAGATACAAACAATCAATTTGACTATTTTTTAAATGCCGTATAGCAATGGTCAAAACCTCTAAGGAATGGTATGGAAAATGAATGTCTGATAAGATTCCAATTTTTCTTAAGTGACCTGGTAACTTTGCTGATTCATATTCCTTTGACAATGATTCTGCAATTCCGAAATTGTCAATTAAATCAAGGTCGTAATTTATGGCATCTTGTATTTTTACCGAACCTTCAAGATATTCTTGTGATCTCTCACTTTGAAGAATATGATTAACATTCATAAATTTTTTCAATTGCTCCCAATTAGCATACCCATACTGATTATGGAATTTTTCGCAAAATTCTTTTTTACCTAATTTTGAACTATAAAAATGATTTTTAATCGTTTCAATTTTGTGCTGAATTGACATTATCTGAATGGATTAATAAACCTAAAATAAAAGTATAGAATTATGATGAACGATTGTAAAAGAATCGTAACAATGGCCCATACTGGAACTACTTTTTTGACCACTATTTTTTCAACAAACTTGACTTCGTTTTTATATTTTGCTTTGTACTTGGAATCGTACACATTTGCAACCGAATCTAAATCAATTGTGGCTTTAATACTGCCATTCTCTGACCTTATTATTAACCTACCTGATGGAATGGTTAGACTGCTATAAAATCGCGTCAGAATGCCCGAAGAATCGCAAGCATTTTCAATCGTCAATGTATCGTGAATTGGTTTGAATTTTGTAATTACTTTATAATCACGAACTGTATCAATTCGGATTTTTTCAACGGTGCTGGTTATCTTTGTAGATTTGCAACTTGTAAAAAGTATTAACGCAAAAATAAATATATTAAACGATTTCATAAAAGTATAAATTAGCTTCTTCACTTCTTCTTAATGTTAATCCGGTAAGTATTTTCCCAAGGCCCTTATTCCATTTCATAAATTCATTCTTAATTGATGGATCACTAGGGTTTGCGTTTACTTTTTTTAGTAATGTTGAAGATTTCAAGTTACCGGTACCGCAATTGTAGGCAAAGGAAACAAGTGCATCGAATTGAAATTGATTTATAGTATCAACACAATAAGAATCAACGGCCTTTTCATATAACGATAAAAGGGCCTTCAGTAATTCCGTGGCCCTTTGTTCTGTAATTGCTTGATCCGTTAATTTTACCTTGGTTCCATCTTCGTAGTAGGTCGATCCGTATCCTATTGTCGGGACATTTGCTGGGCATAAATAAGGTTTGGCCCTAAATCCTTCGTATTTCTTTATTAAATTTATTCCCAAATCACTTATTTGGAGTATTTTCATTCGAATTGTTTTTAGAAAACTTAGACAAAGTTATGGATGCTGACGAATATCCAAGCACCGACATCACTATATTTTGCACTCCTCCGTTTTTATAATCGTAAATGTAAACTCCGAAAACAATCATTGAACCAATGATAAACACCAATCGTCCCGACGAAAATTCATCTTTGAATTTAAAAAATTCATGTAAATTATCTATTAGCGTTTTCATCTTTATTTAATTTGACAATTTGCTTGTAATAATAAACCATTGCAAAGCTACACGATGCAATAGCAAATAAGCCCGATATAATACCGACTAGATAGGACAAGCTCGTGTAAGAAATAATAGCAGTTATTCCACCCATAAATAAAGAAAGTACCCCTAAAGGATGCTGATTTTGTTCCATTACTTTTCCTTTTGTGCGTTGTAAGCCTCGATATAGTCCGCATTGATGGAAGCACCGAAGGAATGAATACCAATCAGATCGCACCAAATTTTAAACGATTCAAACGATGGTAATTCCTGATCCTTCCAAAGAATATCAACCGAATATTTATCAGATAAAATTGGTGGATTTATTATATTCATTTCCTCATCGAATACTGGTGGCTTACTTATAATGTGACCAATTTCCACAACCGATTCGATTAATTCGTGATTGTATCCGATTGATTTCTCATCGCCTAATCCATAACTAATTTGAATTTCGGGTTTTAATTTATCCCATTGCTTGGGATCAAATTCGTATTTTCTGAATTTCATTTTATAGTGTAGTTAATGTTATACATTCTGAATCTGATAAGGCAGTTTTCCAAACAACAATCGATTTTAAATTTCCATAATAAGGATCTGAATCATTTGCTTGCGAAAATTTTAAAACTGATAATGGCGATGAAAAACCGCTTGCAGCTGAAGCACTTGAAATCAATGCCCCATTTATAAATAGAGTATAATTATTACTACTATTATAACGTAAAATAATTTTAGAATCAATAGTTTTTAAAACACTTGATGTTATTGTTGTTGTAGTTGAATTAACTCGAAAATAACCCCTAATTAAACCAGTCGTAATTGCATAATTAAAACCTATTTGATTTGCAATTGAACCATCATTAAAGGTTATAAAATTATTTGCTACATAATTGTCTGCAAATCCTTTTAAATTAAAAAATAAAGTTCCCTCTGTTTGTCCAATTAATCCGGAAATAGAAGTTTTTGAACAAGAATCGGCATTCCTAGTAACACTTGCCGTAGTAGTAGAAATATATGATGTTGCATTTGATCCTGTTTCAAGTTGAGCTCCATAAATAAAAGTTGTACCGATACTAAAAGAATCACGATGAGTAAATAATACAATTTGAACGCAAGACGCAGGTGTAGTAAATGCGACGCTAATTCTTACATATGTTGAAGAATTTGTTTGTGAATAATAACTTGTAGAAGCTACAATATCTGATCCGCCAGTATTATTATAAATAGAATATTTATGATTTGTTGCAGTACCTCTTTTAGCATAAAAACTAAAAACGTAATTTGTCAAAGGTGTTACAGTAACAGTTTGTTTTAAAACATCGCCATTTGCGGAAGTAGTTATTAAAAAAGCATTATTAGTACCATCTGGACTTATATCGGAATTAGGAGTAACAGTTAAATTTACTTTTTGCCAAATTGCATTATCAAAAGTATTTGAATAAGTTAATAAATTTGTCCTTTGTGGCTCTAATAACAATTTAGGACAAGTGCTACTTAAATAGTCAAGCCTTGGAATATTTGCGTTTACTCCTTCAATTAAACCACTCGAATTAATTCGTGTAGCCGTGTTTCCCGTTCTTGAAAATGCTAGATCACCCGTTCCATCACTTGGAACAATGGAATATAATTTGGATGCTTTATAACCGTTTGGCGTTACAATAAGTGACGCAGTATCTAATAATGCCATATTTCTATATTTTAAATGTGTTTAATGTATTAATTAAGCACGTTTGTGCTTCAAATGTACCCGAATCCGTTGAAATTCGAGTTTGAAAATTTGCAGATAAGGCATAAACCCCGCCACTAATATCGGTTTCGCCAAAATACGATGAAAGATGTGATTTCCCCCACGAAATTAAATTATTCGAAGCACCTTGGCCCCAACCGATTGAGTTATTTCCAGCACCTTGGCCCCATCCTATATTATTTGGCATCTTCTAATTTATTAAGGTAAACCTTTAATTTTTTAATGTTTTCATCCTTCGGCTTGTAAGTTCCCCTACAAAACCCAACCGTTAAAATCTGATTCTTTTGTTGGATAGACATCTGCGTTTGAATTAGTGTTATATTCAGGAAATAAAGACTGATTGAAACTCATATAATCAATAAATCGCCTGGAGTAATTTTCAGCAATCGACCGTTCCTTTTCTACTAAGAAATCAATTTCTTCTTTGTTTACAGTATCACTCGTTTCCGAATTATGTTTATAAACTCCCTTATTTGAAATTGTGTAAGCTGCAAAAGGTAAGTACTCCACCATTGACCAATGAATCAACATTGGCTTAATGTATACATTTGTCAAAGACAAGTAATTACCTGATAAGGTTCCAGCAACTAAATCATCGTTTATTTTCTTAAATAATTTCGTTCCTAAATAGCTTTGAATGTGAATGTCTTGGGCCACTTTAACCCATTGCAAAAAGTTATCCGTATCGATGTTACCATTGAGTGCAGTAAACTTAACAATCTCGTCCCGACTTACAAATAGTGCTGTTGCCATCTTATTGTCCCTTTGGTAAAAATCCTTGATTTGGCATATCTATCGGCTTCGTATAAACCAACTTATTATTTGTTGGCAAAATCTCGCCTTGCTTCCGTGCTTGTGCTGGTGTTATCTGTACTGATCCTTTGCGTCTTGGATCAGTGAATCTTTTGTATGTTTCACGCACCCAAAAATGATGGCAAGCCCCACCGCCTTTATAAAGGAAAATATCATAAGTGTCTGCACCTCGTGGCCCCCAACCTGGATTTGTACTTGCCTTTTGGCTCATTAGTTCTATATCCTCTTTTCGATATAATTTATTTAATTGCGTCATTTTAACGCAGAAAGGTCGGCTTTTATCGGTTGTTTCGCCTGCATACCTGTAACGGCTCATAAATAATTTTCCGTCTTGACTTGAACCAATATTTGGCCTTGCTACTCCAGTAGTCACAAACTCGTAAATCTTTGACATTAACGATTTTTTCGGGTTGTTTAATGCTTCAAGTTCAGCATCCAATTGGACCTCAGCTTCCATATCATCAACCACTCTTGAATCAATTAATTCCCATTCGTTCAAATCAATATCCTCGCCAAATTCCTCGAGTTCAATCTCATCTAAATGAGCCGACAATTTTACCCCCGTTTCCTCCTCCATTGTGGCCTTATCGACTATTGGATTTAAATCAACAAATTCCAAAGGTTGCAAGGTCTTAAAATATAGATTTAAACTAACTCCATTAAATGATAAAACTTTTTCGATTCCATCGATGAACGTGTCTTGAAAATAACGAATCACCATATTATCGAACAAGGTAATCGCATTTTTCAACTCATCTGCATTAGAACTAAATCCATTTGCGGAAGGAATTCCAAACTGTAAACCACTTACAACCCCGTGACCTAACAAAATCTTGCCTTGGGCCTCTTGACTTAAATACTCATAGTGTTTCGGTGCATCGTTCAAAGGAATAGAATCTACCGTAGTCTTTTTGGTTTCATCGTTATTAAATGAAACGACCACTTTTTTACCTTTCGATCCAGTCAAAGTTGCAGAAACTTGTCGGCTAATTAATTCCCTTTTTTCTTCATCCGGTATTCCATTATTGAAATTTACAACGCTTGTCGGACTAAATCCGTTTTGAACATCGTTAATTAAATAATCGGCTATTTCTTCCTCTAATTTAGCATAAGGAATGGCACCTATGTAATCAACATTTGAATAATACTTTTGACCTACCGTGTAATTTCCAATATAAAGGATTTCTAAAGTCTTATCGCCATAACCAAAAGCCGGAATGCGTTTAGGTACAAATTTCTTTGTATCCTCCCAATTATCAGAATAATAATACGCTTCAATTTCTCCTTTTGCATTGCACTTCTCGGCCCTTAATAATTGAACTGGGATATGCTCAACCCGAATGATGGCATCCTTTGACTTGTTATAAATTAATTGATAGGCATATTGGCCAAGCATCTTTAAATCAGCAACTCCTTTCTTTACAATGTCCTTACGGAATAGCATCATCATTTGAGCATATTCGTTCGGCTTCTTGCTTGAATCTGTAGCATCTAAACCACGACCATAAATCAATTTAATAACGTTATTAATAACGGCATTATTTGTCGTTGATCCGTTGTATCGGTCAATCAAAAACTGAAAGAAATTGTTATCCTCGCCAAATCCAACCCACGCATCACGGTTGTTTTCCGTCATTTTAGGTGCTGAATAAGCCTCTAATTGGACAAAGTGTAAACCGCTATTTTCTTTCCTTTTATTCATAGAAAATTATGTTTGACGAATTTTGTACATATTCGTTTTTATTTACGCTATATGTGTCAATTTCTTGATTTGTGACAAATACCTTGTCCAAGTGTATTAAAGTTGTTGTATGGGCAAAAGATGAATAAAACGTGTACAAACACGATTCCCCTTCATACGTTCCACCATCCGCCACAACCCTCGACGCAAAATTATCAATATTAGTTTTGTCGGAATTTTCGTTGATTGTCAACGTATAAAAATGACCTTCTTTTAAATCAAGAATTTTCGAAAATTTACTATAAAACGATTCCGTCGTGCAATCAATATAATACTGAGTTTGCACGCCAGTAGTTTCGTTTTTTAATAATAATTCATTCGGCCTTCCACTCCGTGTCGGAATAAATTTAATTTGTTGGGCCGTTGCAATTTGCTTCAATAGAATCATATTGTATAAACCAAAAAAACTGATTTTGTTTTAAAATGGAAAGACCGGGAACTCTGCCCGGCCTTCCAACTTCTTAAAATTAAACCTAATTAGGTTCCAACCGTAACCGTAACACCCGCAGTTGTCAATGATGTTGTAATGATGTTTGCAGGTACCGGTTCCTCGCCCACTAATGTAATCGTGAAACCTGATAAATCGCCCATCGCAGCACCCGTAACAATTGAACCGCCCGTAACTTCCATTCCGTTTTTTAATCCGGCATAAAAGAAATTTCCGTTATTGTCCTCAATAATAACCTGGGGCCGTGTGTAGGCTAATAACTTGATTTGTTTCAAGTCTTTTTTCGTAATTCCTTTTAGGGATAAATTAAGCGTTTGCGTAAAAAAAGTAGTTCCATTCGCACGGGATGAATTGATTGTTTGTTCAAATGAACTTGAACCCTTCAAATCGTATTTGTAACCGATTGGAGTACCTGCAATTGCAGTTATTGCATCCGTATCAGTTGCATCGTAGGTAACAGTAGTTGCGTCACCTTCGTTCATTATGTAAACTGCTCTCAATCCACCGACGCTGGTTTTGCAAGGCTCTAACCGTCCTAAACTAATATCGCAAGGCATATTGAATTTATTTAAATGTGAAAAATAAGCACCCCGAATTAACGAGG
>Ga0209400_1000253_pt1 | contig 47427 bp, 47 predicted proteins | sample M_130807_EF_Meta_FD_187313 | JGI IMG/M metagenome (GOLD analysis project Ga0209400, IMG submission 187313) | Freshwater microbial communities from Lake Montjoie, Canada to study carbon cycling - M_130807_EF_MetaG (SPAdes) (version 2) | ecosystem: Environmental > Aquatic > Freshwater > Lake... | reverse complement strand
ATGGACTTCCGCGCGCTCATTGCCCATTGAAAAAAAACGCCGCCAATCTCAAGGACTGCGGCGTTTTTTCAATGGCTTGGCAGACAGCCACGCGCGTGGTGCATCAAGCCAAGGTGTCGGCCCAAATGTTTTGCGCCCAACTCCAAGCGTAAACACCTTCCAGTTCGTTGGCCGCGCTGGACACACCACCTGAACCCGTCACGGTCAGCATGGTTTTCTTCTCGGCGTCGTAGCGGTGCACGCTGGCCACATGAACCACATCCTTGGTACTGACATAGCTGTAGCAGGTGTTGTTGTAAATGGGCATGGGGTTGACTTCTTTGCCCATCAACAAAGCGATGACCGCGGCCGCACAGGTTTTGCCGTGTTGGTTGGCCATGTGACCCGACTTGGGCATCAAGGGGGCGACTTGGATCGCATCGCCCAGAACGTGCACGTTTTTGGCCGCTTTGGATTCGAAAGTCAGGAAATCCACTTCGCACCAGCGCTTGTTGGCAGTGGCCAGACCTGCGTTGACGGCGATGTCGCCAGCACGCATGCTCGGAATCACGTTGAGAACACTGGCCTTAACGTCTTCGTTGAACTCGAACTTCACGGTCTTGTTGGCCACATCCACATCGGTCAAGTTGTGCTTGCTGCGGTACTCAATGATGCCTTTGTAGCGGTCAGTCCAGGCCTTCTTGAACAAAGCCGGCTTAGAAGTGACGTCGTCGTTGGCGTCCAAGATCAACACCTTGCTCTTGGGCTTGGCTTGGGTGAAGTAGTCGGCCACTTGACATGCCCGCTCGTAGGGACCGGGAGGGCATCGGTATGGGGCCAGCGGTATGGACATGGCAAAGACGCCGCCGTCTGGCATGGCTTCGAGTTGCTTGCGCAGGGTCACGGTTTGCTCGCCGGCCTTCCAGGCGTGCATCACTTGCTCTTTGGCACCTGCACGGTTCATGCCGGGCAGGGTTTCCCACATAAAGTCCACACCGGGCGAGACGATCAGGCGGTCATAAGTCAGCTCGGTGCCGCCGGCCAGTTTGACAATGCGCTTGTCGGCATCGATGGTGTTAACGCGGTCCTTGATGATCTTGACACCGTGGCGTTTGGTCAGGTTGTCATAGGGTGTCGTGATCTCGGTGATTGTTTTGCTGCCGCCAATGACGAGGTTGGACATCGGGCAAGAAATGAAGGCATCGCTGGGCTCGACCAGGGTGACCTGGATCTTGTGTTCAGACCACATGCGCAGGTACTTAGCGGCCGTGGCACCCGCATAACCCCCGCCGATGACCACCACTTTGGGGCCACTGCCACCACCCATGGTGGCACAACCAGAAACCAATCCCATGGCACCCAAAGCGGAGCCTGTTTGTAAAAAATGACGACGTTGCATGGCAGTTGTTCCTTATTTCTTCTGGGCGGCAAAGTAGCCAGCAATGGCGGCGATTTGCTCGTCGGAATAGCCCTTGGCGAGCTGATGCATGATGGTGGCCGCTGGCACGCGACCGGCTTTGTAGTCCAGCATTTTCTGAATGGTGACCTCTTTGGGGACACCGGCCAAAGAAATCATGCCAGGCTGCGCGTGGCCATTGGTACCATGGCAAGCGGCGCAAGATGCGGCCCAACTGCGCACATGCACCGGATCTAGCTGGGCTTGTGCCAAGCCGGACAGGGTGACCAGTGCGGTCAATGTCAAAGTTTGTTGAATCTTCATGGGTTTTCCTCGAAAAAAACAGTTGGGGCGATTGAACTTCTCAACGCCCATCAGGGGCGCAGATACACAAATTTGTCATTGGCCTGCAGCTTGGCCACTTCGGCTACACCGGAAGGCACTACTTTAGCTTCCATCAGCAGTTTGTCGGCAGAGATTTTGCGCGACACCAGATGTTGTTTCATTCGTTGCTCCGTAAGTATGGATATTAGCCTGTTCAAGAGGGAAAGCATGCTCGTAAAAACCCGCCCTCAAACTGACGTCGAACCTTCAATCGCTTTCGCTGGCGATCTGCACACACACGGCGCGGCAGAGGGTCACCACACGGTCGTTGATGATGCGGTAGTAAATTTGTACACCGTCGCGGCGCTTGCCAAGCACGCCTGCCTGATAGAGGGTGTTCAGGTGCTGCGACATGTTGGGCTGGGTAGTGTCGACCTCGGCCAGCAACTCGCCCACATTCTTTTCGCCAATGCACAGCGCGCTGATGATGCGCAAGCGCATGGGAGCCGACATGACGCGAAACAAATCGGCGGCTTTTTCAAAAACCTCTTCCGATTCGGTCAGTGCGGTATCTTGTCGTGGTGCTGTTTTGGCCATGGTGTCTTTTCTTCTGGAGTTTGATTTGCCAAGACTTTTAAACAACCCCTTGCTTCTTGAACCAATTTAGCATTCTTTGCCAGCCATCGTCTGCTGCCGCTTTGCGATAGGTTGGTCGGTAATCGGCATGAAAAGCGTGCGGTGCTTCTGGGTAAACCATAAATTCGCTTGACTTGGCAGGGCCGGGGCCTTGTACCAGTGCGGCTTTCATTTTTTCAACCGTGTCTAGGGGAATGCCAGTATCGTCTGCGCCATAAAGGCCCAGCACAGGGGCTTTGAGTTGACTGGCCAATGCCAAGGGGTGCGCTGGCGTTTGCGCTGTTGTGTTGCCGACCAAGCGGCCGTACCAAGCCACACCCGCCTTGAGTTGTGGCTGATGCGCTGCATACAGCCAAGTGATGCGGCCGCCCCAGCAAAAGCCAGTAATTGCCAATTTTTGAGCATTGCCGCCGTTGCGAGAAGCCCAGGCCACGGTGGCGTCCAAATCGGCCATCACTTGTGCGTCAGGCACTTTGGCAATGATTTCTGATTGCAGCTTGGCCATCTCACCATATGCGCTGGGGTCACCTTGGCGCACAAAAAGTTCGGGTGCAATGGCCATGTAGCCCGCTTGTGCCAAGCGGTGAGTGACATCGGCGATGTATTCGTGCACACCAAAAATTTCAGAAATGACAAGCACCACTGGCAAATCAGATTTGCCTGCTGGCGCGCTGCGGTAGGCGGGCATCTTAAAGCCATTGACATCAATGGTGACTTCGCCAGCGACCAAACCTGCAATGGGTGTTTTGATAGCCGTTTGAGCGATGATGGGCATGGCCGCTGCTGCGTAGCCAACGCCAATAGCTGCTTTGAGTGCAAAGCGACGTGTGGTGCCATTGGCATCTGCATGGCCGCCCAGCAGCGCTTGAGTGTCATCGATGAGGTCTTTGTTCATGGTATGCCTAAGTCAATTTTGTGGGCGAATTGTAGGGTCGCTTGCGCCTGTTTGTCTATTTATCTAATGAGTTAGATGGCTGTAGCCGTAGGCACTCATCACAGACTTTGCTTTGTCGGTTTTCAAGTAACGCATGAGTTCAATTGCTGCAGAGTTTTTTTGCCCAGCTACAAGCAAAATAGCATCTTGCTGAATCGGTGAATAAAGTTGAGGAGGCACGATCCAAGCAGATCCTTTTAGCAACTTGCCTTCTGAGAAAACTTGCGACATGGCGACAAAGCCAATTTGGGCATTTTCAGTTTCCACAAATTGATAGGCTTGGCTGATGTTTTCACCTTGCACAAACTTTGACTTGAGCTGTTCAGTTAAGCTCAAACTTTGAAGCGTCTCCATGGCCGCAACGCCATAAGGCGCTAGTTTGGGATTGGCCAAGGCTAGTTTTTGAAAATGACCTGCTTTTAAGATTTCCCCTTCTGGATCGACCCGACCAGCTTGTCGACTCCAAAGAACCAGTCTGCCTTGAGCATAAGTAAATCGAGTACCTGCAAGGCCCAGACCTTCTTTTTCTAATCGAGCGGGCGTTTCCTGATCCGCCGCAAGCAATAGATGGAAAGGCCCACCATTTTTGATCTGCGCATAAAAGGCTCCCGTTGAGCCCAATGAAAGACGTACTTTGTGGCCAGACTCAGCTTCAAATTGCGCCACAATTTTTCGCATGGGCAAGCTGAAGTTGGAAGCTACAGCCACAGTGACCTCAGCTGCTTGAATGGAAATTAGCAGTGCAATTTGAAGAGTGATAAATACAAGATTTCGGCGCATGGATTGGCCCTTACTTCTGAAGATCAGCATGCCTGTCTTGCCGCTCACGCAAATTATGTTGTCCTGAACTCAGCCTATCGCCACCCAATGGCAAGTTTTCATGCGCAAGGCACATAGGACGCCCTCTTGCGCCACTGGCCAAATAATCTTTTAACAAAGACTTGCGAACCAACGACTCATCAAGCAAGCGCGAAACAGTTAAATAAGCAAACACCGCATCGACCAATGCCTCAGGGGTCAGGCCGTAGGTCTTTTGAGTTTGCCGCCACAGATCATCAGTAAACGACATGAACGCCCAAAACGGCGAATGATGCGGTGCATGGACTTGCAAAATCAAGGGCAGCGTTTGTTTAAATCGTCCTGAATTGGCGATCAAATCCCAATACTTTGCCAGTCTGGTAAAGCGCTCGAAGCTTTCTTTGTCAATGGCATTGTTTTGTCGAATGACATATGGCGGCTGCTTGTCGTACACCATGCCATGCGTTTCAGTGTGACGCGCCAAGGGGGTGCCTCGCAAGCGCTTCAAGATACCCAATTGAATTTCCTGAGGCCCTATGTCAAGAAGGCGGTCAAAGCCTTCTGCAAAACTTTGAAGGGTTTCACCTGGCAAGCCAAAAATTAAATCAGTGTGCAAATGTGCATTGGATTCAGTCAGAAGCCAACGTAAATTGGCCTCTGTTTTGGCATTGTCTTGTCGCCTAGAGATTCGCTGCTGCACCTCTTCATTGAAGCTTTGGATGCCCACCTCAAACTGCAAAACGCCAGGCGGAAATTGTGAAATCAATTCTTTCAAACGATCTGGCAAGTGATCGGGTATGACCTCGAAATGAACCAGCAAGCCTTGGGCCGAATCGTTTTGAAGCCGGTCAAGGAAGAACTGCAAAATTTGCGCGGATGCTTCAATTTTTAAGTTGAATGTGCGATCAACAAACTTGAAGTTGCGAGCGCCCCGACTGTACAAGATGTCCAATTCTTGAAGAAAAGGATTCAAATCAAAAGCCCACGCTGTTTTGTCTAAAGAGCTCAAACAAAATTCGCATTTAAAAGGGCATCCTCTAGAGGCTTCCACATACAGCACTCTGTTGGCCAAATCGGCATCGGAAAATTCACGGTAAGGCAACTCAATGTCGCTCAGGGGGGGTTGCTCGCCCTGAATCATTTTCATCAAGGGCTTAGGGCCGTGTAGCAATGCAAGACACAGTTTGGGAAAGCTCACGTCACCCCAACCTGAAATGACAAAGTCTGACAATTGAACAACTTCTTGAGAGTCGGTTTCGTAACTGACTTCAGGTCCACCCAAAACAATGGTGATACGAGGCCGCTGAGCTTTAAGAGCCTTCACGAGTGCAGTGGTTTGAATCACATTCCAGATGTACACCCCAAAGCCAATAATTTGGGGCCGATCTGACAATTCAGGTCCGAGTTGGCTCAGCAGCTCATCCGCCATGTCTTGGGTCTGTCTGGCCAAGGTAAATTCGGTCAAGACAGTTTGTTGCGCTAAATCGTGATTGCCATGTCGCGCCATGTTGGCCAACAGGTAACGAAGTCCTAATGAGGCGTGAATGTACTTTGCATTGAGCGTACAAAGAACAATGACAGGCGATTGCTTCTCAAGTTGGGACATGCCCACATTATCCAACGAGTAAGAGTGTCAAAGCGAGCTCAAGCCTCTACTGAAAACAACCTCTTTTTTGACAAACTTCTCATGGTTATCTTCCACTGAATTCAATTCATACAAATAGTTCACCATCATGGCACTGGACTGTGCAAAACCTTTTTTTGACAGATCAGCCGCCCAATTGATATCGTGCAGCTTGGCCCCATTGGCCAAATGAAACTTGGCCACAGAATCACCGGAAGACTTGTGCACAAATTGAGTCAGGTAAATAAAGCACAGATACATGAGGGCTGTTTTTTCTTCGGCTCTGGCCAGGGCAGGCGTCCAACCTTTGGCAAGGCGTTTTGACCACTCGCCCTCTTTCGTCAGTACTTTCAATGACTGTGCAATTTTGCCTTTTTTATCTTCTAAGTTTTCCAATGCGGGCGAGCCAGGCAAAGCATCTAACCATTTGTTAAATCCGGGTACTGGCGATAAGGTGGAAAAGGTTTTAACACTGGGAATTTCTTGCAATATTTTTTCGGCTACTCGCTTGATCAAAAAATTACCGAGTGAAATGCCACGCAGTCCAGGCTGGCAGTTACTGATGGAGTAAAAAATAGCGGTCTTGAATTTTTTGGAATCGAGTGATTCAGACTTCTTATCCAGTAAGGGGCCAACTTCTTTTGAGATGGTGGTCACCAAAGCAACCTCGACAAAAATCAAAGGCTCTCCAGGCAACTGAGGATGAAAGAAAGCATAGCAGCGGCGGTCGGGTTGCAGTCGGCGCCTCAAATCGTCCCATCCATCAATGGCATGAACCGATTCATGCTGAATGATTTTTTCCAGCAAAAGCGCTGGTGACGACCATGTGATTTCGTGCAACTCCAAAAATCCTGGATTGAACCAGGAGTTCAGTAAGTGCTGCATGTCTGCATCCACTGCCTTTAATCCAGACTTATTTTTAGTGTGCGTTAACAGCTGCTCCCTCATGCGGACAATGGTTTGCGTGCCATTGGGTGCCCGATTGATTCGGCGCAACAACTCTTGTCTGGCAGGCTCGACTATTTTGAAAAGTGCTACTAGACTTTCATCATCGTATTTATCGGCATACAGCTGAGCAGCTTGCAAAACATCGATGGGATCGGGACTGAATTTGTGGGCTAAAAATTCAAAGAATTTCAGCTGGTCTGGCTTGTCTAACAGTTGAAACTGCTCTACAAACTTCGCGGCAATGCTTTGTGCATTGGCTTCGCCTTTTTCCGAAAGTAAGCTCAGCGCAATCTTTTGGGCGGATTCAAGTGATTTGGCTTTGGTGAACCGTTCAAACATGCTAGACCTAGTGTGTGTGCTTTTAGAAATGATACGGGTAAGATGTGAGAGGGACAATTAACATGATGCCTGAAATTGTTGGGGCACCACAAAGCTAGGGAAAACGCTCATTATTCGATCAAGGTCATTCAAAAATGCACAACGACATCCCTCAATTAAGGCAAATATTGAAATCTGCAAAAACCATTGCGGTTGTAGGACTCTCAGCTCAGTGGAATCGGCCTAGCTATTTTGCAGCCAAGTACATGCAAGAGCATGGTTACAAAATTATCCCTGTGAATCCACGTTATGCAGGGCAAGGCCAGTTCCCAGCAGAAGATATTTTGGGACAAAAGTGCTACGCCAGCCTGCTAGATATTCCAGAGCCCGTCGACATGGTGGATGTCTTTCGCAAAACCGAAGACGTCTTGCCGATTGCTCAAGAAGCATTTCAAATTGGCGCGGCCTGTTTCTGGCAACAACTTGGGGTGGAAAACAGTGAAGCGAGTGAATTGTTTCTCAAGCAAGGCAGGCTTTCCGTCATCAATCGCTGCGTCAAAATTGAACATGCTCGAATTTTTGGCGGGCTCAACTGGGTCGGGGTCAACACCGGCATCATCTCTGCAAAACGTCCCATAGATTGAGCCTCAGCATGAGCGACCACAACTTTCGCCCCGAAACATTGGCCATTCACGCTGGCCAAATTCCCGATGCCGCCACTGGCGCACGCGCCCTGCCCATCTATCAAACCAGCAGCTTTGTGTTTGACAGCGCCGACCATGCAGCCTCTTTGTTCAACCTCCAAACCTTTGGCAATGTTTACTCAAGGCTTAGCAACCCTACCGTTGCCGTGCTGGAAGAACGTGTTGCTGCGCTAGAAGGCGGCAGAGCTGGCGTTGCCTCTGCATCGGGCATGGCTGCTGAATCGATGGCGCTCATGACCATTTTGCAATCGGGCGATCATGTGGTGGCAGCCAGCGCTTTGTATGGGGGCTCCGTCACTCTACTGGCTGTTAGCTTGGCGAAGTTTGGCATTCAAACCACCTTTGTAGACGCCAGCAAGGCCGATGCCTTTGCAGCTGCTATTCAGCCCAATACCCGCGCCATTTTTGCAGAAAGCTTGGGCAATCCCAGCATGCTTGTTTTGGACATTGCAGCCATTGCCGATGTGGCCCATGCGCATGGCCTGCCCCTCATCATCGACAACACGGTGCCCAGTCCATTTCTGTGCAATCCGATTGCATTTGGCGCAGATGTGGTGGTGCATTCAGCCACCAAGTATTTAGCGGGCCACGGCACGACCTTAGGCGGTGTGATTGTAGAAAGCGGTAAGTTCCCTTGGGACAACGGCAAATTTCCGGGCATGACCGAGCCTTCGCCGGGCTACCACGGTGTTAAGTTTTATGAAACCTTTGGCGACTTTGGCTTCACTATGCGCTGTCGCATGGAGTGCCTGCGAGTTTATGGCGCGTCCCTCAGCCCCATGAGCGCTTGGCAAATTTTGCAGGGCGTTGAAACCCTGCCTTTGCGCATGGAAAGGCACTGCAGCAATGCATTTGCCGTGGCCCAATTTTTACAAAATGATCCGCGTGTGGCTTGGGTCAATTACCCAGGCTTGCCAGACCACCCGCAACATGCATTGGTCCAAAAACAAATGCGAGGCGCATCGGGCTTACTGGCTTTTGGTGTGAAAGGTGGCTTAGAGCAAGGGGTGAAGTTCATTGAAGCAGCCCGCTTCATGAGCCACTTGGTCAATATTGGCGATACCCGCACCCTCATTAGCCACCCCGCTAGCACCACGCATCGACAACTCAATGAGGAACAACAATTGGCTGCTGGTGTTGGCCCCGACATGATTCGAATTTCGGTGGGCCTAGAACACATCGATGATATTTTGTGGGACATTGATCAAGCCTTGAATGCAGCCAGCCAAACAACCGTTCATGGAATTTCAAAATGACCAACATCTTTGATCAAAACCTAGATCCCAATTCAGCCAATTTCACAGCGCTTTCACCAGTGAGTTTTGTCGAAAGAAGTTCCGAGATCTTTGGCGATTTAAGTTCAGTTGTACACGGCCACCGAAAATACACTTGGGCCCAAACGCGAGATAGATCTGCTCGACTTGCCGCTGCACTTCGATCACTGGGCGTCGCACGCGGCACCACGGTCAGCGCCATGCTGCCCAACATCCCAGAGATGTTAGAAGTTCACTATGCGGTGCCCGCCCTCAATGCAGTGCTCAACCCACTCAACACCCGCCTTGATGCTGCCCTCATTGCCTGGCAACTCAACCACTGCGAGTGCGCCGTGCTCATTACAGATCGAGAGTTTGCCCCAGTCATGGCCAAAGCCTTGGACATTTTAAAAACACAATTTGGCAGGTCGATCGTGGTGGTCGATGTTTGCGACTCTGAATACACAGGTCCTGGTGAACAGCTAGGGCAATTTGAATATGAGGCATGGCTTGCATCGCACGAACCCCTGCCTCAATTAGAAGGTCCGCAAAACGAATGGGATGCCATTGCCGTCAGCTACACCAGCGGCACCACTGGCGACCCCAAAGGTGTTGTCACGCACCACCGCGGCGCTTACCTGAACGCTGTGAGCAATGTGGCCACTTGGAACATGCCGCACTTCCCCACTTATTTGTGGACCTTGCCCATGTTTCATTGCAACGGCTGGTGCTTTCCTTGGACAGTGGCCATGCAGGCTGGCACACATGTGTGTTTGCGCCGCGTCGAAGCCCAGCCCATCTTAGATGCCATGCGCGAACACGGCGTCAATCACTACTGCGCTGCCCCCATCGTTCACAGCCTGATCTACAACGCCCCCGAGAGCATGCGGGCTGGCATTGACCAGCAAGTGAGGGGCATGGTGGCAGGTGCAGCGCCACCAGCCGCCATGATTGAAGGCATGGCCAAAATTGGTTTTGACATCACGCATGTATATGGGCTCACGGAAGTTTATGGACCCGCCAGCGTCGCTGTCAAACGCGACTCTTGGGCTCACGAAAGCTTGTCTGAGCAAACCCGTTTGAATGGCAGGCAAGGTGTGCGGTATGTGCTTCAAGAAGGCATGACTGTCATGGACCCTGAAACCATGGCAGAGTGCCCTGCCGATGGTGTGACCATGGGCGAGATCATGTTCAAGGGCAACATTGTCATGAAGGGCTATTTGAAAAACCCAAAGGCCACTCAAGAAGCATTTGCAGGTGGCTGGTTTCACACCGGTGACTTGGCCGTGATGGAACCCGATCGCTATGTCAAAATCAAAGATCGCAGCAAGGACATCATTATTTCGGGCGGTGAAAACATCAGCTCTCTTGAAGTAGAAGATGCAATCTACCGTCATCCGTCTGTTTTGGCATGCGCAGTTGTTGCCAAACCAGATCCCAAATGGGGCGAGACGCCCTTGGCATTTGTGGAGGTCAAATCTAATGCCACCGTGTCTCAAGCAGACTTGATAGCGCATTGCAAGACTTTGTTAGCCAGTTACAAAGTTCCCAAAGAGATACGCTTTGAGGAAATTCCAAAAACCTCTACTGGCAAAATACAAAAATTCCAACTGCGCGAACGCGCCAAAAATGCCAATTGAATTTAAAAGGTAATCACCATGACAAACCCAGACGCTCCCTTGGTTCTTCGGCACGATGATGATCGCGGCGTGTGCACCCTCATCTTGAATCGACCAGCCGCTTTCAACGCATTGAGCGAAGAGATGCTGACGGCCTTACAAAGCGAGCTCGACAATTTGTCCAAAAGCCAGAAGCTGCGGGTACTTGTCATTGCAGCGTCTGGCAAAGCTTTTTGTGCGGGGCATGACCTTCGACAAATGCGCGCTGAGCCCTCTATGGATTACTACCAAAAGCTCTTTTCCCAATGCGGTGAAATGATGATGAGCATTCAAAAATTGCAAGTCCCCGTCATTGCCAAAGTGCAAGGCATTGCCACGGCCGCAGGCTGCCAACTGGTTGCGCAATGCGATTTAGCTGTGGCTTCTTCTGAAGCCAAATTTGCCGTCAGCGGTGTCAATTTGGGTTTGTTTTGCGCAACGCCCAGTGTGGCTTTGTCTCGCAACGTGTCGCGCAAAGCCGCTTTTGAAATGTTGGTCACTGGCGATTTCTTAAACGCCGAAGATGCCTTGAAGCAAGGCTTGATCAATCAAATTGCCTCTCCCGAGGAGCTCGACGCTTGCCTAGAGAGCTTGCTTGCCAAAATTCTTTCAAAGCCCCAAGTTGCGTTAGCCATGGGCAAAGAGTTGTTTTACATGCAACTCGAAACTGGCATTGAAAAAGCCTATGAATATGCGTCGCAGACTATGGCTTGCAACATGATGGACAACTCGGCACTTGAGGGGGTGCAGGCTTTCATAGAAAAAAGAAAGCCCAATTGGTCTGCCACTTAGCAGCATTGGGGTTTAGCAGATCTGCCATTCAGGCATTGGCTGCCAAATCTAAAAAGACCCGCCCGTTCTCAATTTTGACGGGCCATGCTTTGGCAGGTTCTGTGGCTGGGCCGCATGCAATGGAGCCATCTCGCACATCAAACAGTGCTTGGTGAAAAGGGCACTCCACAAAGTTGCCCTCGACAAAACCTTCGCAAAGCTTGGCATTGCCATGACTGCATTCATTGTTGATAGCAAAAACGCCATCATCCACTTTGAAAATAGCAATATCGAAATTCAGCGGTGTGACAGCAATGCCTGCACCTTCAAATAAATCAGCCTCAGCGGCTACGTCAATCCAGTTGCTCATGTTTAGATGGGATAAATGATGGAGTTGGGAATCATCTCACTGTCATAGATGCAAAGGCGCTCTTCAAATTTAAAGCCCTCTGGCGTTTGGACAATGATGTCGAGGTAGCGGCCCACATTGAAAACGGTCGACTCTTTGTCAAGTTTGGTGCGAAAAACTGCGTAATTGGCTTCACTGAAAATACGGCCTTGTTCTACTTTGCGCACTACGGGCGCGCCCACCACATGTCGCTGGTAATAGGGGTCGTGGAACAAAGTTTCGGAAATGCCATAGACCCGGTCTTTCAGCATGCCTTTGCTGGTGAGCGACAAAGTGGCCAGAGGAAAACCCCGCTCGTGATTCTCGCGCGGCTGAAGTTTGTAGACACACTTTTCAGTGAAAAATTCTGGCCACAAATCCCATTTTCCACTGTCAACTGCGCTGGTGTAATCAACATAGAGTTGTTGAATGCCAAACCAAGTTTGCATGTCCACCATGATCAGTTCTCCATCACTTTGCGCCAGTACTTGTACATGCCGCGAATGAGTGTTTCTGTCACCATGTGCTCTGTTTCTTCAACATCGCGCCCACCTAACTCGGCCAAGGTGCGATGCTGCGGTTTGCTTTCAAAGGCTTGTTGAGAAAACTCAATCACTTCACCATCGTCTGCAGACACAAAGCCGGCCGGCCCAAACAAGTTGGCTTGGCGCAAACGGCGCTCTGTCATCTCTTCTGTGTCGTCTTCAAAGCCAAAATGTGTCCAGACAAAATCGAATGCGCCATGGCCATCGGGCTGAATGTGGCGCGTTGAAACGCTGTTCACTTGCTGCTGAAAAATAACACTGGGAAACAAAGTCATCATGACCGCAGTTGGCCCGCCCCACCATGCCTCTGGCACGATGTCTAAGAAGCTAGGGTCGTGCAATTGCATGCTGGCTTTGAAGCTGCTCACTTGCGTCACATCGGATGATTGGCCTGTGGCTTGCCCCGCAGAACCGCGTGTAGAAATCATGGCCGCATGCCGATAGTGCTCATCCATGCGCAGCTCACTTTTGTTGTCTGCTCGCCAAAGCCCAAAGGTGACAAACCAAGTGTGCAACAAACCTGGGTGGTAAGGGTCTTTGATGTTCTCTTGCATGAGCTTCCAGTTTCCTGGAATACGTTGCTTGTTGTAGCCCAAAATTTTCAGTTGGCGACCATTGAACAAACGATCAAAGTACTGAAGGATGGTGGGCCCCATGAAGTCTTCCAAGGACTCTACTTCAGGGTCAAAAGAAGCAAATACCACGCCTCCGCGCGTGGCTACCTTCAACGCATTCAAACCATGATCTTTGGGATCAAAATCTGCCGGCATGCCGCCATTGACTTTGCCGTCTTGGCGAACGCCGCGCCTAAATGGCACACCCTGCAATTTGCCATCCAGCGCATAGCTCCACTGATGGTAAGGACAGACCAACTCTTTTTTGTTGCCATGGCGCTCACGGCAAAATGCCATGCCCCGATGCGCACACACATTTTCGACCACATGGACTTGACCATCTTGACTGCGCGTCATGATCACAGAACGCTCGCCGATCGATGTACGCTTGAAATCACCCGTGTTGGGAATTTCTGCTTCTAGGCCTACATAACTCCAGTGAGCTTTGTAAAAAAAGCGCTCTAGTTCTTTGGCATGTGTGTCAGCTTGGGTGTAAACAGCAAAAGGAATGCGGCTGGTACCACTGGTCTCCCAGTGTATGGCTTGCTCTTTCATGGATTAATGGCTCCGCTTCGATTCATGCGCTCATCATGCCACGCCAAGAAAGCTTAGTTGATAAGGTCATGACAAGCGTCAAGGTCTTGTTTGGCAAATGATTTGAAGATTACCGCCGTCTTTTTCGCAATGCGAAATTTCATCCCATTTTTTAAGGAATCAAGCCTTTCAGCGGGCTGTCAGCCCCTACTTTTAAGATCTAATACTCCCTGCATCAATTTCTCTTGCAGATATAAAAACGAGGACGTATATGGCTACCCAAAAATCCAAAATCATTTACACCCTGACCGACGAGGCTCCCTACTTGGCAACAGCAGCCTTTTTGCCAGTTATTCAGACCTTCACTCAGCCTGCTGACATCGAAATTGAAACGAGCGACATTTCTGTTGCAGGCCGGGTTTTAGGCGAGTTTCCAGACTACCTGACACCCGAACAAAAGGTGGCAGACAACTTGGCAGATTTGGGCAAGCGAACGCTCCTCCCTGAAACAAACATCATCAAATTGCCCAACATCAGCGCTTCTGTGCACCAGTTGGCCGGCGTGATCAAAGAACTTCAATCCCAAGGATTTAATGTTCCTGATTGCCCTGAAGATCCCAAAACAGATGCTGATAAAGCCATTAGCGCTCGCTACTCCAAATGTTTAGGAAGTGCCGTCAATCCTGTTTTGCGTGAAGGCAACTCAGACCGCCGCGCCCCGCTGGCTGTGAAGAACTTCGCTAGAAAAAATCCACACAGCATGGGCGAGTGGAGCATGGCTTCACGCTCGCACGTGGCACATATGAAACACGGCGACTTCTACCATGGTGAAAAATCCATGACGATGGACAAAGCACGCGATGTCCGCATGGAACTTATCACCAAGTCCGGCAAAACTGTGGTCTTGAAAGCCAAGGTCTCTTTGCAGGCGGCCGAAATCGTCGACAGCATGTACATGAGCAAAAAAGCGCTGTGCGAGTTTTACGAAGAGCAAATGGAAGACGCCCGCAAATCTGGCGTGATGTTCTCTTTGCACGTCAAAGCCACCATGATGAAAGTGTCACACCCCATCGTGTTTGGACACGCTGTCAGAATCTTCTACAAAGAAGCCTTTGCAAAGCACGGCAAGTTGTTTGAGGAGTTGGGTATCAATGTCAACAACGGCATGGTCGATCTTTATGAAAAGATTGAATCCTTGCCCCATTCTTTGCATGACGAAATCGTTCGCGACCTGCACGCTTGCCACGAGCACCGCCCCGATTTGGCCATGGTTGATTCCGCCAAAGGCATTACCAACTTGCATGCGCCCAACGACGTGATCGTAGACGCCTCTATGCCCGCCATGATTCGCATTGGCGGCAAAATGTGGGGTGCTGACGGCAAACCCAAGGACACCAAAGCAGTTATTCCTGAGTCCACATTTGCCCGCATCTACCAAGAAGTCATTAATTTCTGCAAAACCAATGGCAACTTCGATCCTCGCACCATGGGCACAGTGCCCAACGTTGGCCTGATGGCGCAGCAAGCTGAGGAATACGGTTCACACGACAAGACATTTGAAATTGCAGAAGACGGCATTGCCAACATTGTGGACATCGCCACAGGTGAAGTCTTGTTGTCACAAAACGTTGAAACGGGCGACATCTGGCGCATGTGCCAAGTGAAAGATGCACCCATTCGCGATTGGGTCAAGTTGGCCGTCACACGTGCTCGCAACTCAGGCACGCCTGCTTTGTTCTGGCTTGATCCTTATCGCCCTCATGAAGCGGAAATGATCAAGAAAGTCGAAACTTACTTGAAAGACCACGACACCAAGGGCCTGGACATTCAAATCATGTCACAAGTTCGCGCCATGCGCTACACCCTAGAGCGCGTGATCCGCGGCTTGGACACCATCTCGGTCACTGGCAATATCTTGCGCGACTACCTCACCGACTTGTTCCCCATCATGGAGTTAGGCACCAGCGCCAAAATGCTGTCCATCGTACCGCTCATGGCTGGCGGCGGCATGTACGAAACAGGTGCAGGTGGTTCAGCACCTAAGCACGTGAAGCAGTTGGTCGAAGAGAACCACCTGCGCTGGGACTCACTGGGTGAGTTCTTGGCCCTGGCAGCTTCTTTGGAAGATTTGGGAATTAAAACTGGCAATCAGAAAGCCAAGGTCTTGGCCAAAGCACTCGATGCTGCCACTGGGTCCTTGTTGGCCAACAACAAAAATCCATCCACTAAAACGGGTGAATTGGACAACCGCGGCAGCCAGTTCTACTTGGCCATGTACTGGGCACAAGAACTTGCAGCTCAAACGGAAGACAAAGATTTACAAGCCAAGTTTTCAACTTTGGCCAAATCTTTGACTGAAAATGAAAAGAAAATTGTGGACGAATTGAAAGCGGTACAGGGCAAACCTGTGGATATCGGTGGCTATTACAAACCCTCAACTGAGTTGCTGCAAAAGGTCATGTGCCCAAGCAACACTTTCAATGCCATTTTGAAAGCCGCCCACGCTTGATGATGTCACTCACACCTGTTTTTCAGCAGGTGCCTTGTGCCAAAACCGCATCACTTACATGGTGCGGTTTTTTTACGATTGAAACAGATCCGTTTGATTCACATTGGCAGCAGTTGCACGTGCTGCTGGCTTTTTGGTCTTTTTAACTTGGGCCGCTGCTTTGAGAGGCGACAACTCCAAAATGGCAGGTGCCTTCTTTTCATCGGAGGCAACGCCCATGCTTTGGGCCCCTGGTTTTTTACCCGTTAACTCTGCTGGCCAACGCTTCAATCGCTTTAATTCACCGCGATTCATACAGCGGTAGAGCGCCAGCAATTCCGCAGACGACTCAGACTCAAGCGCAACGTATTGCTTGCCTAAGTAGTTGATCTCTCTTGCGCAAATAGACAAAGACCCCTCACTTGTTTTGAGATCCGTTCTAGAAAAGGCGGTAATGGCGCGCAATGTGATTTTGTTCATACAAAGTCTAGTTTAACAACTTATGGTTGAAAATCCAATAGTCAAATAACCAATGGTTTTAAAACTATAGGTCGTCAAGCAAATTGTTTAAAAACATAAGCTTAGCCTCTGATTGCATCCCAGATGAGTTTCAAAGAGACCAGAAAGAGCCCCGCCTGAACCAATTTGAAAAACCAAGCCTCTGCAATTCGTCGGGTGAGATAGGCGCCTAAAAAAGTCCCAAGAAGCGCAAAAGGCACCAATACAAGCGCACTCATCAAATCTTCCAAACTGTAAGGGCTGAGAATTTGATAGGGGCCAATTTTGGCCACATTGATGAAGGCAAACAAAATGGTGGCAGTCCCGGCAAACTCCGCCTTGGGTAGCTTCTGGGGCAATATGAAAACTTGAAAAGGAGGACCCCCCGCGTGGGCAATAAAACTGGTGAAGCCAGACACAGCCCCCCAAAAAGCACCTTTGGGAACCGATGCAGGCAAGGCACTCTCAACCTGCCCTCGCTTGAACCAAGTCTGCAAACAAAAACTCACCCCTACCAATCCGATGATGAGTTTGATGGTCAGGTCTGAAATCATCGATACCGTGAACCACCCAATCAAAATACCCACCAAACTGGCAGGCACCAAGATCTTCAAATTGATGAGACTGAAATTCCTTCGGTAAAGCCACACGCTAACGACATCAGAAATGATGTAGACAGGCAACAAAAGAACAACAGCTTTCAAGGGTGACATCACCAAGGAAAGCAAGGGCACCGACATCATGCCCACCAAGGGCAAGCCACCCTTGGAAATGCCAATGAGCACAGCTGCACAACTGGCAACCACCAAATACTGACTAACTTCCATGTCAACCTTGATTCAAAATACTTGCACGTTTTTTTGTTTATTCGAAAAGCTTGGGGTACTTCAAGATGCGCCAGCAACTGTAGGTCGCCATGGCTGAAATACCCAGCGTGATCCAGATGACGAGCGCGTAACTTTGCGTCATGTCAAAAACCTGACCCGCCAAAACGGGCCCCAACAAATTACCCAAAGCTGCACCTGTGTAAAGCGTACCAATGATGGCAGAAACAGCCCTGCCCCCAAACAGATCCATGCAGATGGCAGGCAGCAACGAAACAATGCTGCCATAGCTGAGCCCAAACCATAGTGCAAACACAGCAAACATCCAAGGGTCTTGCGCGCCAGCCCAAACCAAATAAGACAAGCCCATCAGGCCTTGCATCAGCATGAGGGTTCTGATTCGACCCATGCGATCGGCCAGCCAACCAATTGCAAATCGACCCACCAAACTGCCAATGCCGATTAAGCCAACCAACCCCACAGCTTGCGCATCCGGCACGCCAGCATCTCTGGCTGCTGCAGAAATGTGCGCAAAGGGCACAAACATGACCGGGGCGCCTAACAAGGTGCCCATGTAGAGCCATTTAAAAGAGGGGGTTTTCAAAGTGGCAGAAAGTGTCAGACCAGGCAGTGGGCCACTTGTGTTGCCAGACAGGTTGGGCGCCCGTTTCAACAAAAAACCAGCCGTCAAGCCAATCAGCAAGACCCCTGCCGACATCATTTGAAGAGCTTCTCGCCAATTGACCTCGATGAGCAAGTAGCTCACAACCACCGGCAAAACGAGTGTGCCTGCGCCGACACCTGCGCTGGCAATACCAGACGCCAAACCACGGCGCTTGTTAAACCAAGGCTGAACGCAGGCGATGGATGGGGTGTAGACAAAGGCAATGCCCAATCCCACCAAAAGACCGTAGCTGAGATAGACGGTAGCCAAGCTTTGAGCCAAGCTGGTCAAAAACAAACCCATGGCGATGAAAACCATGCCGGTCATGCAAACCATACGAGGGCCCCACCGGTCGGCCAACATGCCGCCACCTGCACCTAAGACAAAGTACACCAAGCCGCAAAGACCAAAGATCCAAGAAACATCGGCCCGCTGCGCTGCAAATTCCTTGGCAAAATTCTCAAAAAATGCCGCGAAAGAATAGGAGACGCCAAAAATGACTGCCAAGCAGACAAAAGTTGCCCAGACAACCACCCATGCTCTGCGGGATTCCATTCGCCATTAACCCCGACGGGCCAAAGGGTCAGGGATGATCTGCATTTTGTGGGGCATGACGTGTCTTCCTGAAGCCTAATTGATTGGCTTGTAGTTTAGTGTTTTTTAAAAAGTACCTGAATTTTTCTCAAACGCTTCAATCAGAAAGCTGAAACTCAATTTATGCTCTACTGTCATTGTCTATGAAAGTACAAAGCATGAGTTCTCCCATCACTCCTCGGCTACCTGGCATTCGATTTGTGCACTCACCTGGGCCAACCCATGTCCCCGATGAAGTCATGCACGCCATGCAAAGGCCGATGACTGACTTGTCGGACCCCCGCGTGGGCGCCCTCATTGCGGCTTGCGAAAAAGGCATGAAAGAGTTGCTCCAGTCGCCGGCCTCCGATGTCTTCTTTTACGCCAGCAATGGCCATGGTGTGTGGGAAGCCGCATCGGCCAATTTAGGCTCTGACCAACACAGCTTGTTGATTGCAGGCTCTGGCCATTTCTCTGACCAATGGGCCGTTCAAACCACTGCCTTAGGCCTGCCTGTCATCAGAACACCGCACACAGAGGGTCAGCAAATTGATGTGGCTGCCATTGAGGCCGCACTTCGCGCAGACACAGCGCACAAAATCTCAGCGGTCATGGTGGTTCATACCGACACCGCCAGCGGCATCACCAGCGATCTGCAAGCCATTCGCGCAGCCATTAACCGCAGCGGCCACCCAGCACTGTATGTGGTCGATGTGGTGGCTTCCTTGGGCGCAGCACCCTTTGACATGGATGCACTGGGTGCCGATGTGTGCTTGGGCAGTTCTCAAAAAGGCTTGATGATGCCGCCTGGCCTTGGCTTTGTGGCCGTCAATGCCAAAGCATTTGCTTGGTCTGAGGCTCATGCCAAACCTCGCTACTACTGGAGCTGGTTAGAGCGAAAAACCGACAACCAATCTGCCAAGTTTTGCGGCACCCCACCTTTGGCACACCTTGCAGGTTTAGAGGTTTCCTTGGGCTTGCTCAAAGAAGAAGGCCTGACAGCGGTTTATGCACGACACCACAGATTAGGCGCGGCGGTCCGAGCAGCCGTCACTTGCTGGTCTAGCGCAGGCGCCATCAAACTGCACTGCCAAGATCCAAAAGGCTTCTCGTCTTCAGTTACTGCCATTGAAGTTGCGCCCGGCATTGACCCTGAAGCCATGCGTACTGTGGCACGTGAAAAATTTCAAGTGGCCATTGCAGGTGGTTTAGGTCCCTTGGCTGGCCGCGTCTTTCGAATTGGTCATTTGGGTGACATGAACGAACCCATGATCTTGGGTGCACTTGCGGGCGTTGAAGCGGCCATGACGGTTCAAAAAATTCCTTATGGCCCCAATGGCATGGCTGCGGCCATTGCCTACTTGGCACAACACACACCCTAATCCAATTTGTCTTGAGGCGGTATTTCTAGCGCCGCATACAAGGGCAAGATATCGGCCCGAATTTGTTTGAAGTGGTAGGCGTATACAAGGGCGGCGATCAAACCCGATGCGGCAAAAATGGCCAGCGCATTTTGGCCGCCTATGTGGTCGGCTAACCAGCCAGAACACAGCGACCCCACTGGCGACATGCCCAAAAAAGACATCACGTACAAGGCCGCCACTCTCCCGCGCAGCTCATCTGGCACGATGCTTTGCAGCACCGTGTTGGTAGAGGCTGCGGTGAGCATCATGCTCAAGGCAGAAACAAACAACATGGGCAGCGCCAGCCACAAACTCTCAGAAAACGCAAAGGCGATCAAAGTCAGCCCAGCAACACCAGCATTCCAGCCAATGACTTTGAAAAGGCCTCGAATATTTGTTCGGGAAGCTAAGTAAATCATGCCGCAAACAGCGCCCAGTCCGGCAGAGCTGTAAAGCAGACCCAAAGTTCTGGAGTCACCATGAAACCTTTCGCTGGCAAACCAGGGCATGAGTGAGCCATAGGACTGAAAACAAAAACTGCTCACTGCCAGTAGAACCAAAGCGCACTTGCTTGGAAAGAAGCCATAGGCATATTCAATGCCGGCCATGAGCTGCTTCAAGATACTGGATGGACCTTGGCGAGGTACATGTTTTGCAATGTGGGTCGCTCGCAGCGCTGAAAGCACAGCCAAGCGCATGACGCAATTGACGGCAAAACTCCAGACCTCACCAAAAGTGGCTGCGACCAAACCGCCCAGCATGGGCCCAATGAACCGGGCGCCATTCATCACGGTTGAATTAAGCGCTATGGCATTGGTGAGTTCTTGGCGGTCGGGTAACAGTTTAGAAATGAGGGCCTGCCTGGCTGGCGCATCAAAGGCATTGCCTAAACCGAGTACCGCATTGCCCATCACCACATGCCACGCCTCAATGTGACCGCTGACCATCAGGGCCAACATGACCATAGATTGCAGCATGGCCAGCGAGTTGGTGGCAAATAAAACGCGCCGCACATCTAGGCGGTCAAGGAACACACCTGCAAATGGGGTGATCACCAACATGGGAATCTGCAGGCTGAATGCTGCCAAGCCCAACATGAGCGTAGAACCTGAGAGCGTGTACACCAGCCAGCTGGTGGCAATCAGTTGCACCCAGTTGCCAATTTGGGAGGTGCCCTGCCCCACAATGAACAATCGAAAATTCCGGTGCTGAAGCGCACGCAGACTGTTCGGTAGTTTCATAGGTTCGAAACGAACTTGACTTTTTCCAAATGGCGCTTAAAGGGACTTGCCACTGCCGCTCTGTAAATGGGCATTCATTTCGGCTTCGTTGGGCAAAAACAAAACGATCAAGGCTCCCAGCGCAGCCACGCAGGTCAGTGCCATCATGAGTTGCGTAAAACCTGCCACCTTGACAACGGGACCTAGCATGTAAACAGCGATGGAACTGAAACCAAACGAGATAGCGATGCGCGTGCCGCTCACGCGTGAGCGCATGGCGTCGTCGATGTAGCGAACCACCATGGTGTCGCTGAATGGAATGGCACCAAAGACCATCACCATGTACCCAATGGCGGCGACATACCAAAGCCATCCGGAGGTTTGCGACGCCACTCCGAAGGCAACAATTTGAAGAACCAAGACACAGAAGAACAAGGGCTTGACTGGGAACCAATCGAGCAATCGACCCACCACCAATTGCGCCAAAGAGGCCACGGCATAAATGGCAGCCAACAGCATGCCTAAACGTGCAGGGTCGTTGACCAAGCCATCTAGACGCTCAGCCAGCAATTGGGCATTGCCGTTGGTGGTGATGTTGAACAACACGCTGGTGGTTGTGGCGGTTGCAACCATGACCGCAAAAGTTCGCCATGCAACATTCTTAGGCAATTGAACAGAATTGGATTTCTTTTTAGCAGGCGCACCCCCCTCTTGGGGCGCAGACCAGGCAAACACAAAGCCACAGGCAATAGAAACCAAACCGGGCACGATGAAAGCCATTCGCCATCCCTGCCAAGCCACCAAAAATCCCGTTGAAAGGGCCGCCAAGGCAATGCCCAAATTGCCAGCTAAACCATTAACACCAATGGTGAACCCAGGTTTTTTTGCTTTTTGGACCAACATGGGAATGCCAACTGGATGGTAAATGGCGGAAAAAACACCTAAAACAGTGAGCGCAATGCCCATTTGAAGAGGGGTTTGAGTGAGTGAGACACCAATGGCCGAAAGACCCATGCCGAAAAAAAACACCAGCATCATTTGTCGGCGACCCCACATATCCCCCATGCGCCCAGCCGGGATCGAGGCAAAACCAAACATCATGAAGGCGCCCACTGTGTAGGGCATCATGTCCTCCCAACCGGCGACCCCAAAATCTTGGGCGATGGCACTGACTGCGGTGGCAAAAATCAACAAAAAGAGATGGTCAAGCGCGTGGCCCAAATTAAGCAGCAGAGAAGGAAGAAATGGCATGCAAGCTCGATTCAAGGATTGAGATAGCCGAAGGGGCATCCGAAAACACCCATGGGTTCCTCATTAAACCGCGAAATTGAAGTGTTTTGTTGTGAACTTCACTCACAGAATCAAGGGAATATCCTGTGCTCAAAATCCAAAAATTCAAATAGGCTTGTGGCTTAATTTTGATCCTGAGGAGTTTTTAAATGGCATGTTTCAAGTTACGCCCATCATTTTCATGGGTCTCAACCTTGGCTTTATCAGTGGGCATGGCCAGTGCCTTGCTGTCAGCCCCCGCCGCATTGGCGCAAGCCTTTCCAAATAAAGCCATACGACTGGTCTGCCCTTTTCCCCCAGGCGGCGCTGTCGATATTGCGTCCAGAGCGATTGCACTAGAGTTATCAAAAAATTTAGGTCAACCCGTCACGGTTGACAACAAACCAGGTGCAGGCGGCAACATTGGTGGCACAGACGTTGCCCGCTCCAACCCAGATGGGTACACCTTGTTCATGACTACCAGCGGCATTCAAGCCATCAACCCTGCTCTTTATGCCAAGATGCCTTTTGATCCCAACAAAGATCTCATTCCCGTCACGGCACTTGTCTCTTTGAACAATGTTTTGGTTCTCCACCCATCGGTGAAAGCCAACTCTGTCGCAGAAGTCATCGCCCTTGCCAAAGCACAGCCAGGCGCTATCAATTACGCATCCAGCGGCAGTGGCACCAGCATTCACATGTCGGGTGAAATGTTCAGATCACTGACCAATATCAGCATGATCCACATTCCCTACAAAGGAAGCGCACCAGCATTGAATGACCTCTTGGGCGGCCAAGTCATGATGATGTTTGACAACATCCCTTCAGCCATTCCGCACATTAAGTCTGGCAAGCTTAGGGCGCTGGCCACCACAGGTGCCAAACGCGACCCATTGCTGCCTGACTTGCCCACAGTGGCTGAAGCTGGGGTGCCAGGATACGAATCAGGTGTTTGGTTTGGTCTGGCCGTTGCAGCCAACACACCTCGCGACATTGTGATGAAACTCAACGCAGAAGCGGTGAAGGGCACCAAATCGCCAGACTTCGTTAAGCGCATGACCGACCTAGGTTACATCATCATGGGAACCAGCCCTGAAATCATGGCTGAAATGAACAAAGCAGAAGTTCAACGTTGGGGCCCCATTGTCAGAGCATCTGGTGCCAAGGCAGACTGACATAAAATTCGCGGCAAAACGCACTTTGCCGCGAAATCATCTCAAATCAAGCTGTGACACAACAGGTGAATCGCCTCGCATGAATTGCAACAACATCTGATGCGCAAAGCAGATTCTCCACTTCGCATCATCGTGATGGGTGTTTCTGGATCCGGCAAATCAACGCTGGCCGAAGGACTTTCAAAGTCACTTGGCCTGCGTATGAAAGACGGTGACGAACTTCACCTGCCCGAAAGTGTGGCCAAGATGAGCGCCGGCATTGCCCTTGAAGATGCTGACCGCTGGCCTTGGCTAGACCGCATTGCCAACTACCTTGCCAATTCAGAACAAAACCCTCAGGGCAAATCGGGCGCCATCGTGGCCTGCTCGGCCCTCAAGCTTATTTACAGAGATCGCATTCGGCAACAAGCAGGCCCGGTTGTTTTTCTATTTTTAGATGGCAAACCAGACCTGATCAAGCAGCGCATGCAAGATCGCAAGGGCCATTACATGCAAGCTGGCTTGTTAGACAGTCAATTGCAAACCTTGGAAAAACCTGGTGCAGATGAAAGTGATGTCATCGCTTTAAGCATCAACCAAGCTGTGGCGGATCTTTTGGAGAATGCCATGGCCAAGTTGGTCGCTTACCAAGAAGACTCACTTAAGCAAAATAGCCCTTTCGTTCAAACCCATACTCTTCACAAACATTAGGACTTTCATGTTCATTCGATGCGCATTTTTTCAAGGCAATGTCAAACCTGGCATGGAGCAAGCCTTCAACAACTACATTCGCAAAGAGCTCGTGCCTTTGTGGACCCGTTTTCCAGGTGCGCAAGAAGTGCGGGTATTGAGACAAGTTGAAAGTGACGTAGCTGATCCTCACTTTGGCATGGTGCTCTCCGTGCGCTACCCGACTCGTGAGTCGATTGAAATTGCCTTGGCTTCAGAAGTGCGACTCAAAAGCCGTGAAGTTTCTAAGGACCTCATTGCCATGTTCGATGGCACTGTATTTCACACTGTTTTCAGCGCTGATGAATATGCGCTACCCACCGATTAATTTTTTCAACCACGTTAAAACCACAGGAGACTCCACCATGAAAATTTCTCGCATTCTCGTTGCTTGCCTAATAGCAAGCATGGGCTCGGCCGCATTTGCCGCCAAGTTCAACCTCAGAATGGGCCACGCTGTTAACGCCACAGACGGTCAACACGCAGCGGCCATGAAGCTGGCTGAGTTGGTCAAACAACGCACCAATGGCGATGTTGAAATTACCATCTTCCCCGCCAACCAATTGGGCAACGATGCAGCCATGATCAATGGCGTACGCGGCGGCACCATTGACATCGTTTCAAGCGGCGCCTCCAACTTCAACGGCATTGTGCCCAACACAGCGGCCATGGAATTGCCTTTCGTATTTCGCAGTGCTCAGCATGCTTATACCGTTTTGGACGGCTCTATTGGCACCGGCGTTTTAAATGAGCTAGCACCTCACAGCATGAAGGGCTTGGCTTATTGGGAAAACGGCTGGCGCGCATTCACCAACAACAAGCGCCCAGTGAACAAGCCAGAAGACTTGAAAGGCCTGAAGATTCGCTCTACGCCTAACCCTTATCACATTCAAGCTTTCAAATTGCTTGGCATGAATCCTTCACCTATGCCAATTGCCGAGCTCTACACCGCTCTGGAAACTGGCACTTTTGATGCGCAAGAGCACCCGATCAACGTCACTTGGTCTTCTAAGTTTTACGAAGTTCAAAAGCACTTGACTGTGAGCAACCACGTCTACTCACCCTTGATTGTGGCTATGAACAAAGGTAAATTTGATTCACTGCCAGCCAACTATCAAACCATTGTGGTGGAAGCAGCCCGTGAAGCTGCCAAGTACCAACGCAGCTTGAATGCATCCAATGCAGGCAAAGTTGTTGCAGACTTGAAAAAATCTGGCATGCAAGTCATTGAGAATGTCGACATGGCACCCTTCCAGAAAATTGTGTCTGCAGAAATTGCCAAAACTTTTGGTGAAAAGAACGGCCCTGCTTTGTTGCAAGCCATCGAAAACACCAAGTAATTTTTGCTTCGAAAGCCCTCCTCCACGGAGGAGGGCTTTTTAATGTGTGATTCCTATGAAAAAAATAAACGATCTCTTTTTTCGACTGGCCGAGTTCACCTTGGTGATCATGTTGTCCGCCATGGTCATCATGGTCTTTGGCAATGTGGTGCTGCGATACGGCTTTAACGATGGCATCATCAGTTCTGAAGAATTGTCACGTTTCTTGTTCATTTGGATCACATTTTTGGGCGCCATTGTCACCATGCGTGACAACGCGCACTTAGGGCTTGACTCTGTGGTTCGAAAGTTAAGCCTTACAGGTAAAAAAATTGCATTTGGTATTTCAAATGTTTTGATGCTCATGTGCTGTGTGCTCATGTTTTATGGCACGTTCAAACAGCACGGAATCAATGCCACGACCCGATCCGGCGTCACGGAACTTCCCATGAGTTGGGTCTATGGCGTGGGTTACATCACTAGCATTGCCATGGGCCTTATGATCATTGGCAAATTGGTGCGCTTAGCCAAAGGCGAATTCAACGAAGCCGATCTGATTCAGGTGACCGACTCCGAAGAAGATGCCAAGCCGCACATGCAAGAGGCCGTCAAATGACTGTTCTTGTCTTCATTGGCTCCTTGTTAGCCGCTATGGCTTTGGGCATGCCCCTGGCTTTTTCACTCATCGTGTCGGGTGTGGCTCTGATGTTGCACCTTGACAATTTCGACACGCAAATCGTGTCCCAAAATTTAATCAACGGCGCCGACAATTTTCCATTGATGGCGGTGCCTTTCTTCATGCTTGCGGGTGAGCTCATGAACGCAGGTGGCATGAGTCGCCGGATCGTCAACTCAGCGCTGGTTTGGGTGGGTCACTTCCGAGGCGGCTTAGGTTATGTGGCTGTGTTTGCAGCCCTCATCATGGCCAGCCTTTCAGGCTCTGCCGTGGCAGATACGGCCGCACTGGCCGCCGTGCTGATGCCCATGATGCGCGAGGCTGGCTACCGCATGGACAGGTCGGCAGGTCTCATTGCAGCAGGCGGCATCATTGCACCCGTCATCCCGCCCTCCATTGGCTTCATTTTGTTTGGCGTGATTGGTGGCGTCTCTATTTCGAAACTGTTCATGGCCGGTATTTTTCCTGGCATTTTGATGGGTGTTGCTTTGCTCATCACATGGTGGATTGTGGCGCGCAATGACAATGTCAAAGTTTCACCGCGCGTGCCCATGAAAGAAAAATTACGCGTCACCGCTGATGCATTTTGGTGCTATTTACTGGCCTTCACCATCATTGGCGGCATGAAGATGGGCATCTTCACGCCCACAGAAGCAGCCGTGGTGGCCGTGGTCTATGCACTGTTGGTTGGGCTTTTTGTCTACCGAGAAATCAAATTCAAAGACCTGTACCGTATTATTTTGGCAGCGGCCAAAATCTCTTCTGTGGTGATGTTCTTGGTGGCTGCGGCCTTGGTCTCGGCTTGGCTCATCACCATTGCCAACATCCCAGCCCAAGTGGTTGAAATGATGCGCCCCTTCATTGACAACCCCATGCTTATGATGGTGATGTTGATGCTTTTGGTGCTGGTCGTTGGAACGGCCCTTGACTTTGCGCCAACAGTTCTCATTTTGACCCCAGTGCTCATGCCATTGGTTCGCGAAGCGGGTATCAACCCCGTTTATTTTGGTGTCTTGTTCATCATCAACAATGCCATTGGTTTGCTCACGCCACCTGTTGGCACTGTGCTCAACGTGGTGTGTGGTGTGGGGCGCATTCCCATGCACGACGTGATACGCGGCGTGATGCCCTTCTTGATCTCTCAAGTTGTGGTCATGGGCTTTCTCATTGCATTCCCTATCTTGGTGTTGGGTCCACTTAAATGGCTTTCCAGCTAAATTCAAATCCACTATGACAGTTCTTCAATCATTTCAACTCAACGGCAAGCTGGCCCTCATCACTGGGTCCTCTGCAGGCATCGGCTTTGCCCTTGCACGTGCCCTGGGCGAAGCTGGCGCACATGTCATTCTCAATGGCCGCAATGCAGAAAAAGTAGCAGCGGCGGCTTCCATACTGCAAGCTGAAGGCCTCAAGATCAGCCAATCTGTTTTTGATGTGACCAACGCCGAAGATGTGGCAAAGGCAGTGAACAAAATTGAAGCCGATGTGGGAGCCATTGAAATTTTGATCAACAACGCCGGTATGCAAATTCGCGGTCCTTTGCATGAATACAAGGACGAAGATTGGCACACCCTCATGCGCACCAACCTAGACAGTGTTTACTACGTTGGCAAAACTGTGGCGCAAAAAATGATTCCGCGTGGCCGCGGCAAAATCATCAACATCTGCTCTGTCCAAAGCGAACTGGGCCGCCCAGGCATTGCGCCCTACACCGCAAGCAAAGGCGCGCTCAAGATGTTCACCAAGGGCATGGCCATCGATTGGGGCCAATTTGGCATCAACGTCAATGGCATCGGCCCAGGTTATTTCAAAACTGAGCTGAACCAGAAATTGGTGGACGATCCTCAGTTCTCTTCTTGGCTTGTGGGCCGTACCCCAAGCCGGCGTTGGGGCGATGTCGAGGATTTGGGCGGCGCAGCGGTCTTTTTAGCCAGCGACGCCTCTCGGTTTGTCAATGGGCACATCCTTTATGTGGATGGCGGCGTCACGGCTACACTCTAACTTTTCCGTTGAAAGGCACTTTTCATGCGCGCGCTCATTTGCCACTCTGCCAAAGACTTAAGAATCGAAACAACCCAGCTGCCCGACATGGGCCCCGATCAAGTTCGCGTGAACGTTGCATTTGGGGGTATTTGTGGTTCTGATTTGCATTATTACCAACACGGTGGTTTTGGTACGGTGCGCATCAAACAACCGATGGCACTCGGGCATGAAATTTCAGGCGTCATCAGCGCGCTGGGTTCGAACGTCAAACACCTCACAGTAGGTCAGCGCATTGCCATTTCGCCTTCGCGCCCATGCGGTTCTTGCCGCTTTTGCCAAATGGGTCAACAAAATCATTGTTTGAACATGCGCTTCTTTGGCAGCGCCATGCCCTTCCCACACATTCAAGGCGCCTTTGCCGAGCAACTCATCATTGAAGCCTATCAGGCCCATGCCATCGGAAAGCATTTAAGTCTTTCCGAAGCCGCCCTGGCCGAGCCCCTGTCGGTGGGCTTGCATGCCATTCAACGCGCCGGCGGCGTGCTGGGCAAGCAGGTTTTTGTCACAGGCTGCGGGCCCATTGGCTCGCTGCTCATTGGGGCTTTGCGCCGCGCCGGTGCAGCTCGCATTGTGGCCGCTGACATTGCAGACTTGCCTTTGAAGTGCGCCAAAGAAATGGGCGCCGACGAAACCATCAACCTCAAAACCCAACCCGAGTTGCTCGATAAATACAAAGTCGACAAAGGCCAGTTTGACGCCGTGTTTGAAGCGTCTGGCAGCGAGCCTGCTTTGCGGGCTGGCCTCGATGTCATTGTGCCGCGTGGCATCTTGGTCACGGTGGGCATGGGCGGCGATATGAGCTTGCCCATGACGCAGTTGGTGGCCAAAGAAGTTGATTTGCGCGGCACTTTCCGCTTCCATGCCGAATTTGCCACAGCAGTTCAGTTCTTGAATGAAGGCCTGATCAATGGCAAACCTGTGATCACGGGTATTTTGCCTATGGACAAAGCGGTGGAAGCCTTTGAATTGGCTTGCGACAAATCGCAATCATTGAAAGTTCAAATCGAATTTGAAGCCGCTTGATGAAAAGCCAAATTGACCATTTGGTCGTTGCAGCCAACAGTTTGCAACAAGGTGTTGAATGGTGTGAGGCCACCTTAGGCATCACACCCGCTGCAGGTGGTGAGCATGAAAAATACGGCACACACAACCGCCTGTTTAAAATTGCCACGCCCGCTTTCCCAGTTGCCTATTTGGAAATCATTGCCATCAACCCCGATGCTGTGATTGAGAAAAAACCGCCCCCTACGCGTTGGTTTGATTTAGATAACCCACAACTCCAAGCGGAGTTGGTCAAGTCGCCTCGCCTCATTCACTTTGTAGCCAATACAAGCAACATCCAAGACGCACGTCACGCATGGAAAGCCCAAGGCATTGATCGCGGGCCGGTCATCCATGCCAGCCGCAAAACGCCCAAGGGCTTGCTGCAATGGCAAATTACGGTCAGGTTGGACGGCGACAGGCTCTTTGATGGCACCCTGCCCACGCTCATTCAATGGGGCAAGCCTGAGGCAGCCGATCCTATGCATTTGCATCCTCGCAATCACTTGCCGCGTTCAAGCGTGTCACTGAAGTCTTTGACCGTCTCGCATCCCAGTGCTAGCAAAATTCAAGCAGCCTATGACGCCATTTCGCTTGGCAACATCCTTGTCTCTGAGGGGACTGCAAACATTGTTGCCACCCTTCAAACGCCCAAGGGTCTGGTCACACTAGAGAGTTTAGGCATTTGAAAATGAACGTTTCGCTTCAATCCGCATCAGAGAGCGCGGTTAACGACAATTCGCCCATCGATGTCTTGATTGTGGGCGCTGGTTTATCTGGCATTGGTGCCGCCAAACATTTGCAAATGCACAGCCCGCAAACCAGCTGGTGCATTTTGGAATCAAGAGACGCCATTGGTGGCACATGGGACTTGTTTCGATATCCAGGCGTTCGTTCAGACTCTGACATGTACACCTTGGGCTATTCCTTCAAACCTTGGGTGGATCACAAGTCGATTGCAGATGGCAGCACCATTCGCCAATACATTCAAAAGACGGCCGATGAAAACGGCATCACACCGCACATTCGCCATGGCCATTCCGTGACGCATGCCACATGGTCATCGGATGAAGCCTGTTGGACCATTACGGCCAGTCAAAAACAAAGTGATCAGCCCGTCATTTTGAAAGCAAGATTTTTGTACCTGTGCTGCGGCTACTACAGTTACAAAAACGGCTACCAGCCTGCCTTTCCAGGCCAAGCCAACTTCAAAGGCCAGTGGGTTCATCCTCAATTTTGGCCAGCCAAGTTGAACTACGATCAGAAAAAAGTGGTTGTCATTGGCAGTGGCGCAACTGCCGTCACCTTGGTGCCAGAAATGGCGAAAACAGCAGCTCATGTGACCATGTTGCAGCGCTCCCCCACTTATGTAGTCTCTAGGCCAGCAGAGGACAACTTCTCGCTGACTTTGCAAAAGTACCTGCCCATGAAATGGGCCTATCAAATCACACGCATGAAAAATGTCAGCTTTGGCATGCTGACCTATCAATTCGCTCGCAGAAAACCCGAATTTGTGAAGCGCTACTTGGTGAAGATGGCTGCCAAACAATTGCGCTCCGATGAACAAGCCAAGCATTTTTCCCCTGATTACAATCCTTGGGATCAAAGACTCTGCCTTGTGCCAGACGGCGATTTGTTTAAACAAATCAGAAGCGGCAATGCCCGTGTGGTCACTGACACCATTCAAGCCGTCACTGAAAATGGCATTCAATTGAAAAGCGGCAAGACCCTTGAGGCAGACATCATCGTGAGTGCCACCGGTTTAAGTTTGAACCTGTTGGGCGATATTCAAATTGAAGTAGATGGCAAGCCCTTCAAGGCATCTCAAGCCATGGCGTACAGGGGCATGTGGTTGTCTGACTTGCCCAATGCCATCATGACCTTTGGTTACACCAATGCTTCTTGGACTTTGAAAGCCGATCTGACTGCTGTGTACACCTGCAGACTGTTGAATTACATGCGCAAAAAGGGGTACAGAAAAGCTGTGCCAATTCGAGATGCAAGCGTTGAAGAACAGGACTATTTGTCATTCACATCGGGCTATGTTCAACGCGCTCGCGACGTGCTTCCAAAGCAAGGCAAAATTGCGCCGTGGCAAGTGAATCAAAATTATCTGAAAGATGTCTTTCTGATTAAATACGGCCGCTTGAACGATGGTGTGATGCGCTTCAGCTAATTCTGCCGTTTCACATCTTTTTTTGAATATCTTCATTTTCGGATTAGCCAAGTCGAGGTATGCATGCTTGCTTTATGGATCTTGTTTTTGCTCTTCATGAGCCTGGTCGGATTGGTTTTGTTCGCAGCTTTTTCAAACAAGAAGGCAGAACAACTTCTACCGCCAGCCGGCAGCTTTGCTAAATTAGGATCTACTCGCCTGCACTATGTCGATCAAGGTCAGGGGCCGGCCATTGTCATGATCCATGGTTTAGCCGGCAATCTTCAAAACTTCACCTATGGCCTTGCGGCACCCTTTGCCCAAAATCACAGAGTCATTTGTGTCGATCGCCCTGGTTGCGGTTATTCAAAGCGCTCATCCAACGCCGATGCCAGCCTTGAAGCACAAGCCGACACCATTGTGAGCTTGCTAGACCACTTGCAAATTGAGTCTGCCGTTTTCGTCGGTCATTCCTTAGGTGGCGCCATTTCATTGGCAGCTGCGCAAAGACACCCCGACAGAGTGAAAGCCTTGGCTTTGATTGCGCCTCTGACGCATTTGCCAGAATCTACTGCCGAAGTATTCAAAGTATTCGAAGTTTCTTCTCCGCTGATCCGAAAAATCTTAGGCTGGACATTGGCTATTCCAGGGACACTTTTTCGAATCTCCTTGACCTTGAGAGTCGTTTTCGGCCCCGAAAGAGCCCCTTCAGATTTTGCTATTCGCGGGGGCGGCATTTTGTCACTCAAGCCTCAAACCTTTATCACCGCCTCCAGTGATATCCAAAACGCTTCATGGAGCATGCCCGCTATTGAGGCGGCTTACGCCAACATGAAAACGCCGGTTCATGTTCTGTTTGCACACGAAGATCGAATTTTGGATTGCAAACAGAATGGCGAAGATTTGCCCTCTCGCATTCCTGGTGCGCAAATTACCTTGGTCACCGGTGGGCACATGTTGCCTGTGACCCAAGTAGAACAGTGTGTTCAATTCATTGAAGGCGTGGCAGGGTAAGCCACAGGCTTGGCGTCTTGGTGCCACACTTTGTACTTGTGCATCACCTGCGCATAAGCGTCTGAGTCTTCAAAACTTGTCAGCCAATTTTGCAAAGGCTTCCACGCCTGCGCATCAAACCATGCTCTGTCTGTTCTAGCAAATTGCCGCACAAAGGGCGCAATGGCTGCATCAACCCAACACCATGCGGGGCCCATTAAACAAGCCGTCTGGCTCAGTTTGGCATTGAGTTGGCTTAGGAACAATGAACCCTGTTGTCTGTGTGCCAATCCATCGGGCAGGTCGTAGCGATTGGGGTATTTGTAGCGGTCTAAATGCTGCTTAAATTCGCTGTCGCATTGTTGCACCAACGCCACCGCATCTTGGTGCATGGCAGTGCCTGCGGTCGACCAAGAATGTGGGTCACTTTGATGCAAAGCCCAGTTGATGATGTCCAGACTTTCTTCTAGCACTTGGTCTTTCAAAACTAATACCGGCACAGTGCCTTTGGGCGAGACAGCCAACATGCTTTCTGGTTTTTGCGACAGCGCAATTTCGCGAATTTCACAGCGTATGCCGCTCGACAACAACGCCAATCTGGCGCGCATGGCATAAGGGCAACGTCGGAAGGAATACAAAACAGGCGCATCAGCAGGTAGCAAAGCCGCCACCCTTTCTTGGCGTTGTGGTGTGCCAATGTGGTTGATATGGCGCGACTTGGCAATTTCCCATTGTTTTTGTCTTTCGCGTGCGCTGTCCTTTTGAACATCGCTGGTGTGAGCATGACAACGCGGGCAACTGACGCCCAACTCAAACATGTCCGATGCTTTGGCGCCAGGTGGCAAGGGTTCGCGACAAGCGCGGCACAACTCATGTGGCCCCGGTGTTAAACCATGGCCCACAGACACACGCTCGTCAAACACGAAGCACTCGCCCTCCCACAGGCTTTTCTCTGGGGGCACAAGCTCTAGGTATTTAAGGATCCCACCTTGCAAATGATAAACATCTTCAAAGCCATGTTCCAACATCAAGGAAGTTGATTTTTCGCAACGAATACCACCCGTGCAAAACATAGCCACTCGTGGCTTCTGACCATTTTTTGCCTCCAAGACTTTGGCCTGCTTCACCCATTCAGTCAGCTGCGAAAAGCTTTGAATCTGCGGATCGATGGCGCCTTTAAAGCTGCCAATTTCGACCTCGTAGTCATTTCGCGTGTCGATCACCACCACATCTGGTGCAGAAATCAGATCGTTCCAATCTTCTGGTTTGACGTACTGGCCCACTCGCTTGGTCGGGCTGATGCCATCAACACCCAGCGTGACAATTTCTTTTTTAAGGCGAACTTTCATGCGGTGAAACGGCGCTTTGTTTGAAACAGACTCTTTGTGCTCTAAGTCGGCCAGCTTGGGATCTTGTCGCAAGTAGGCCAGCACCGCATGCACGTCTTCTGGCATACCCGCAATCGTGCTGTTGATGCCTTCACGCGCCAACAATATCAAACCCTTGACGTTGTGCGCTTCGCAAAATGCCAGCAAGGGAGCACGCCGGTCTGCATGGTCAGGCAAATCAACAAACTTGTAAAAGGCCGCAGTCAGAAAAGTAGTTTGAGTCGCATTCAAGGTCATGGCGCTATTTTGCCTTGAGTCAGGTCGGAGACGGGCTGATCTATGTCAGATGCTTCAAAATACGCTGTTTTTGTAGAGAGGCGCTTCGCGTTCAAAAATGATGTTTCAAAGTTCACGCATTGCTCATTCCCGTCTTGGGCAGAGGCTTTGCCTCATCTTTTCGCTGCTCAGTTCCGCCGCTCTCGCTCAAAGCCCCTATTTTGAGATTACCCAAAAGCCGGCTCAGGTGGCTGTGACCACAGCACACCCCATGGCCACCGAGGCAGCACTCAAAATGCTTCAGCAAGGTGGTTCTGCGATTGACGCGGCCATTGCAGCGCAGCTGATGCTGGGGCTGGTTGAGTCGCAATCGTCTGGCTTAGGGGGCGGCACATTCTTGATGCATTGGGATGCGGCTCAAAAATCACTGACCAGCCTAGATGGCCTTGCCATTTCTCCTCAAAAAACGACAGCCTCCCTCACAACCGATGTAGATGGGAGTCAACTTCCCTCTGCCTTAATGGGCCGTGGCGGTCGGAGTGCCGGCGTTCCAGGGACCCTGCCCTTGTTAGCCAAAGCGCACGCTAAATTTGGCAAATTGGCCTGGCCAGCATTGTTTGTCCCGACCATAGAGGCCGCCAGCAAGGGCTTTCCCATGCCGGCCTACATGCATCAAATTTTGTCAGCACCAACAGCCGCCAAAGATCACGCCGATATGTTGGCTTTGTATTTTGACGATGCTCAAAAAGTTAAGCCTGTAGGTACGCTCATTGCCAACCCCGACTATGCCAAGACGCTTCAAAGCATCGCCCTTAAAGGTCCCTCCGCAATTTGGGCTGATGGTGCCAGCACAGACTTTTTGGCTGCCGTTCAAAAGGGCTACAAGCCGTCTCTGATGACAGAAGAAGATTTAAAAAGCTACCCAGTCGAAGAACGTGAACCCCTTTGTGGACCCTACCTGCGTTACAGAGTCTGCGTAATGGCACCGCCGTCATTTGGTGGCGTGGTGGTTCTTCAGGTGCTGCAAATGTTGTCGGAAAAATCAAGCTTGGGCACTGACTTTAACCAGCTCGAGTTTGCTCATGCCTTTGCCGAGGCCGGCAAATTAGCGCAAGTTGACAGGCAACGTTATGTGGCAGACCCTGCATTTTTCAAAGTGCCAGCCAAGGCCTTGGTCAATCCGGCTTACGTCAAACAAAGGGCAGCCCTGATTCAAACCAATACCCTGCCCAGTTATGCCCCAGGACAGCCGGAAGCCATGTTGGCTGAGGCATCAGGGCATTCCATGGCTCAAGCCGCAGCAGCACCCAGCTCCGATGCAACCAGCCAATTGGCAGTGGTGGATGCACAAGGTAACGCAGTCAGCATGAGCACCACCAACAATTTGAATTTTGGTTCGCGCATCTTGGTGCAAGGTTATGTGTTGAACAACGCTATGACCAACTTCACCACATCGCCCAAACTAGGCGAGATAGCACCCAACAAAATGGAGCCCCGAAAAAGACCTGTTACGTCCATGGTACCCACCATGGTTTTTGACGAGGCAGGTCAATTGATCACACTGGGCGGATCGGCTGGCGGCGGTCAAATTGTGGACTATGTTGCGGCCAACTTGATTCGCATGTTGGCCAACCAATTAAGCCCCTTTGAAGCTCTGGCACAGGGGCATATTTCAACGGCCGTCGCCAATCGGGTTCAACTTGAAAAAGGAACTTCAGCCGCCCAACTGGCCGAGGCCCTTCAGGCCAAAGGGCAAAAGGTTGAAGTCGTGCCCATGAACAGCGGCATGGGATTTTTAAAGCGGAATGGCAATGGTTGGATCGGATCTGCTGATCCGCGCAGAGACGGTGTGGCTTGGGGCTTTAACCCCAAACCTTAGGAAACAATGCGTCGTTCATCTCGGCACAATCTGGCAAGCGTTGATCCAAGCCAACAAATGGCGGCGAGGTCAGCCAAGGACGTACGGCATGACGCGCATCGTCTCCCAAGTACCTGGCGGAAAACACGCGTCTTCTAGATTGAGGCCCTACACCACTTGAGGCATGCAAGGCCAGCATCTGAAAAGCCACACAGTCACCTGGCTCTAAAGCCCAGGCAAGCTGCTTAAACTCATTGGGCTTTTCTTCGATCGAAGGCAAGTCAGCCAAGCTGCCCTCAGGAAACCATTTGGCTTGTTGGTCTCTGAACGTTCGCGGCATGTACCAGGTGCCCAAATGCGATTGCGCTACAAACCTAAGCGTGCTGACCAAGGGTACAGGATCAACTGGAATCCAAAAACTCACGTTTTGGCGACCGCTCACGTTGTAGTAGGGTTGATCTTGGTGCCAAGGTGTTGCTTGCTTGGTGCCAGGTTCTTTTACCAACAAATGATCGTGATAAAGACGCACCGTTTTGGACTGCATGAGCTGCGCCGCCAAATGGGGCAAGGTCGAATTGGACAAAATGCTTTGATAGTTTGGGTTCGATTGCCAAGTGCAAAAGTCTTCAACGAAGCGACCAGGATCATCGGCTTGGCTGGCCACTTGCACCAAAGGACTTAAATGCGCCAGATTGTATTCAATGCCTTTTTCAAGTGTTTGAATTTCTTGTGCGTTGAAAACACCGCGCAAAACAACAGCCCCCATGTTTTGATAATCCTGAATGGTTTCAGGCGAAAGCAAATGTGTTCTCGACATAGGAATTGAATTAAATGTTTTTCAACAACACTGAAGTCTCAAAGAGTGGCAAACCCATGATGCCTGTGTAGGAGCCCTGTATGTCTGAAATATAAGCAGCGGCTATACCTTGTACACCGTAGGCACCGGCTTTGCCAAAGGGCTCTCCACTTGCAACATAGGCTTTGATTTCAGACAACTCCATCGGGGCAAATGTCACTTTAGACACTGACACAGTCAATAAGCGTCGGCGGCCTGAAGCTACAGCCACGGCAGTCAAGACTCTGTGCGTTTGGCCAGACAAAGTTTTTAAAATTCGCACGGCATCTTGGGCGTTTTCGGGTTTGCCTAAGATCACTCGGCCTAAGGCCACAGTGGTGTCAGCGCACAACACAGGCGCAGGTTTTAAGCCTCGCGCTTGCATGCGTTCGACGGCAGCTTCAAGTTTCAATTGCGTCACACGCTTCACGTAGGTCAAAGGGGCTTCACCGGGTGTCACGCGTTCTAGCGATTCAGCGTCTTCGTCTGGCGTGGCCAACAACAACTCATACCGAACGCCTATCTGTTCGAGCAATTGTTTGCGTCTAGGACTTTGCGAGGCCAAGTAAACGAAATCTTTCATTGCAAGTTTATTCTCGGTGGTAAGGATGGTTGGCATTGATCGACCAAGCTCGGTACAACTGTTCGATCAGCAAGACTCTGGCCATGGCATGTGGCAGCGTGAGATCGGACAATCGAATGCGTTCGTGTGCTGCATCTCTAAAGGCTGGCTCTAAACCATCTGGCCCCCCAATAATGAGCGCAACATCATCACCGCCAAGTTGCCAATCTTTCAAACGCTGTGCAAGAGCGGTGGTTCTCAATGCGGTGCCGCGCTCGTCCAACACCACTATGCGAGTGCCGCGCGGTATGACCGCCTCAATGCGTTGGCGCTCAGCTGCCACCAAGTTTTCATAGGTTTTAGAACTGCGGGGCTCGGTCTTCACAGCCTTCAGCTCTACTTTGAGCTCAGGGGGAAAGCGCTTGGCGTAATCGTCCCACGCAGTTTGCGCCCAATCGGGGACGCGTTGCCCCACTGCCACGATTAGCAGCTTCATGAAACTCAGGCCTTAGGCTTGGCCTTGGCGAAGGACTTGGTTGCTGGCTTAGTTGCTGGCTTAGGTGCTGCCTTGGCTGCTGGTTTGGCGCTAGGCTTGTTCGCAGGTTTGCTGGCAGGTTTGCTGGCAGGTTTACCGACAGCTTTTGAAGCAGGCTTGCTGCTTGATTTGGCAGGTGCTTTGCCCGCTGGTTTAGCAACAGGTTTGCCGCTTGATTTAGCCGGCACTTTGCGCGTGGGTTTGAGCGCTTCCGAGCCCATGGGCCCAACCGGCACAGAATCACGCCTTGTAGGCGTGCGTCCTGCACTGACATTGGCCTTCTTCTTGGCAACGGGCTTGCGCACAGGTTCAGCAGGCTTGGGTGCGCCCAGTTTCAGACGCACCGGCTTGTCGCCCCAAATTTCTTCAAGGTTGTAGTAAGAACGAATGGTTGGCTGCATCACGTGCGCAACGACGCTGCCGCAATCGACAATGATCCACTCTCCGTTGTCTTCACCCTCAATGCGAGGTTTGGGGTAGCCCGCTTCTTTGACCTTGTCGCGCACGCTGGCCGCCAAGGCTTTGGTTTGACGGTTGGAAGTGCCTGACGCGATGATGACCCGCTCAAAAAGAGCGGACATCTCCTCTGTGTCGAACACCACAATTTCTTGTGCTTTCACATCTTCCAATGCATCCACAACGATGCGCTGGAGTTTTTGGGTGTCTTTTTTGGCAGAGGTTTCGTTCATCGTGCAGGCTGGTAGAGGTGATGGCTTTGAATATACAGCGCAACGGTCGGTGGGACCAGAGCGTCAATGGCTTGCCCTTGGGCCACCCGTGCTCGAACTTGCGTTGCACTGTGTGGCAAATGGGGCAATTTCAAGGCCTGAGTGGGGATGTCATGGCTGGAAGCGTCGGAGTCTGAGAATTCGGACATCTCGCGTGCAGCGACGCAAATTATAGCTCGCTGGGCAATTTCACCAATTTCATGCCATGTTGCCAAGGCTTTGCCCTGATCTTCCCCGATCAATAAAAAAAACTGGGCATCTGGATACTGATCAGAAAGGCTTCGCAAAGTGTCGATGGTGTAACTGGCGCCCTCTCGGTGCAACTCGATTTCATCCACCCGGGCCTGCCTTAGGTGACTGAAGGCCAGCCTGGCCATGGCAGCCCTGTGCGCTCCGCTGCTTAAGTCTCTGGGTTTGTGCCAAGCCTTGCCAGTGGGTACCACAATCAACTCGTCCAAGTTAAATTGAACGATGGCAGCTTCGGCCATGGCCACATGGGCAATGTGCGGCGGATCAAATGCGCCGCCCAAAATACCAATGCGTTGTGATGTCAAACCCAATCCCTTGGTTTCAAAAATTGACTGACCAATTGAGCCTCTGCTGAATCGGGCGCATCGACTCTGTTGTAGGACCATGTCACCAGCGAAGGCATGGACAACAAAATCGACTCAGTGCGGCCGCCTGATTGCAAACCGAAATGCGTGCCCCGGTCCCAGACCAAATTGAATTCGACGTACCGACCACGGCGATAGAGTTGGAAGTCTCTCTCGCGCTCGCCAAAAGGCGTGTCTTTTCTGCGCATAACAAGAGGCATGTAGGCTTTCAAAAGTCCATTGCCCACGTCTTGCATCATGGCGAATCCTTTTTCAAAACCAAGTTCTGCAAAGTCATCGTAAAAAATGCCACCAACGCCGCGCGCTTCGTTGCGGTGCTTTAAAAAGAAATACTCATCACACCATTTTTTAAACCTTGGGTGTAGATCTGCGCCATAAGGCTGGACAGCCTCTTTGCAGGTTTGATGAAAGTGCACCGCATCTTCTTCAAAACCGTAGTAAGGGGTAAGGTCCATGCCGCCACCAAACCACGCCACAGGCGCTTTACTTTCGGGCTTGGCCACAATCATTCGAACATTCATGTGAACGGTGGGCACATAAGGGTTGCGTGGATGAAAGACCAAAGACAAGCCCATGGCTTCAAATGGCGCGCCTGCCAACTCGGGTCGATGCTGCGTGGCCGAAGGCGGCAGCTTTGGGCCGGTCACATGTGAGAAGCCACAGCCAGCCCTTTCAAACACAGGCCCACCTTCCAGAATTTGGGTAATGCCATCGCCTTGCAACATCTCGCCTTCTGGCTTTTTCCAAGCATCGACCACAAAAGGCGTGTCATCCAAGTCATGCAAAGACTGGGTAATTTTTGCTTGAAGCTGGATGAGGTATTGCCGAACGCTATGGGCTTGGCTAACTTGCATGCTGTGTCTTTCTAAATTCTCTGTTTGTTGTCTATTGGCTGTTTTCTCGAGCGGGCAATGGCCGAATGGGGGCGACTTTGTCTTTGTGAAAACCTTCAACACCCTCGTACATTTTTCGAATGCGCGCGTAATCCAGTTCGACATCGCCAGAAAGTTTCAAGAAGCCCTCAAACTTCAGCTGCTTTTTGGCGTAATCGAGATGCACCACAGCCAAAGGTAAATTGGCACCTATGGCCAATTGATAAAAGCCACTGCGCCATCCCTCTGTTCGCTTTCGAGTGCCTTCGGGCGACAAACCAATCCACAAGAATTTATCTGCGCGCTGGTGTTCTGCAAAAACCTCGACCATGGCACCCACAACACCGCGCGACGAAGACCTGTCAATGGGCACACCACCAATCCAGCGAAGCCAAGGGCCAAACACAGGAATTTTCAACAAGGAATCTTTGCACCAAAAAAACAAGGGCAAGCCCATGGTCCATTTGCACAACATGGCTGTGCAGAAATCCCAATTGCTGGTGTGCGGATACACAATGGCTACACCTTGCAGCGTGGGTAAACCCTGGAAATCAACTCGCCAACCAATCAGCTTGAGTAGCCATGCGGCCCAAACATGGCCCTTCATTTGATGCTCATAGGGCCCTGGAATTAACGCAGATGCGGGTACTGATTGTTCTTCGAGCGTGTTCACGATTTGATGGCCCTAAACCCAATATCTTTTCGATATTGTTGTCCGTCAAAGTGAATGCCTTTGGCCACTTCATAGGCTTTGTGTTGTGCTTGCTTCACCGAATCGGCCAGCACAGTGACGCACAGGACGCGCCCCCCTGAACTGTGCGTTTGGCCTTCCTTCGCGGTTGTTCCAGCATGGAACACCATGGCATCCATCTCGTCTTTAGGCAATCCGGTGATGACATCACCCTTGCGTGGGTTCATGGGGTAACCAGCGGCTGCCATCACGACCCCCAAAGCGACTCGCCTGTCCCACTCCAACTCAACCGTGTCCAATTTTTCGCTGGTGGCAGCCAACATGACTTCTACCAAATCGCTCTTCAAGCGCATCATGATGGGCTGGGTTTCTGGATCGCCCATTCGGCAATTGAACTCCAATGTTTTGGGCTGACCTTGTTCATCAATCATGAGGCCGGCATACAAAAAGCCGGTGTAGGGAATGCCGTCTTTTTCCATACCCTTGATGGTCGGCATGATGACTTCACGCATGGCGCGCGCGTGCACTTGGGCCGTCACCACGGGCGCCGGAGAGTAAGCACCCATACCACCTGTGTTGGGGCCTTCATCGTGGTCCAGCAAGCGCTTGTGATCCTGGCTGGTAGCCAAGGCCACCACATTCTTGCCATCACACAACACAATGAAGCTGGCCTCTTCGCCTTGCAAAAATTCTTCAATGACAACTCGGGGTACGGCTGCGCCATCTGCGCCTGCGTTGTGCACGACGCCCAAGCTGTTGTCTAGCAACATGAAGTCAATGGCTTCGTGCGCTTCCATGGCTGTCATGGCCACTACCACGCCCTTGCCTGCCGCCAAGCCATCGGCCTTCACCACAATAGGTGCACCCATTTTGTCGATGTAAGCATGCGCAAGTGCTGCATCCGTGAAGGTTTCATAAAGTGCAGTTGGAATGCCGTGTCGATGCATGAACGCTTTGGAAAAAGCTTTTGAGCTTTCCAATTGCGCGGCTGCTCTCGTGGGCCCAAAAATTTTCATGGCATGCGCACGAAACTCATCCACAATGCCTGCGGCCAATGGGGCCTCAGGCCCCACCACCGTGAGATCGATTTTTTCTTGTTGCGCCCATTGGCGCAATGCCTTCACATCGGAGATAGGCACATCGACCAGATTGGGGTCGCGCGCTGTGCCGCCATTGCCTGGCGCTACAAACACTTTTTGAATGCGTTGTGATTGCGACAACTTCCAAGCCAAAGCATGCTCGCGTCCGCCACCACCTACTACCAATACTTTCATTGATCAAGCCTTATTCAGAAATGGTTGCGTTGTGGAAAACGTTTTGCACATCGTCTAAATCTTCCAAGATATCCAAGAGTTTTTGCATTTTGGCAGCATCATCGCCTGAAAGATCGATGCTGTTCTCTGCGCGCATGGTGACTTCCGCCATGTCTGCCATCAAACCAGCAGCTTCAAGGGCATTTTTAACTGTTTCAAACTCTGTCGTCGACGTCAGTACTTCGATGGCGCCTTCATCGTCGGCAATGACATCCTCAGCGCCGGCTTCTAGTGCCACTTCCATTACTTTGTCTTCTGAGGTGCCCGGTGCAAAAATCAATTGGCCGCAGTGCTTAAACTGGAAAGCCACCGAGCCTTCGGTGCCCATATTCCCGCCATGTTTGCTGAAGGCGTGTCGAACTTCTGCCACGGTGCGCACGCGGTTGTCGGTCATGGTGTCAACAATGATGGCCGCACCGCCGATACCATACCCTTCATATCGAATCTCCTCGTAGGTCACGCCTTCCAAATTGCCTGTGGCCTTGTCAATGTTACGCTTGACCGTATCGGCTGGCATGTTGGCCGCCTTGGCCTTCTCAATGGCCAGGCGCAAACGGGGGTTGGCCGTGGGATCACCCCCGCCAGTTCTGGCAGCCACCATGATTTCACGGACGACACGGGTCCATATGCGCTGGCGTTTTTCGTCCTGCCTGCCCTTGCGGTGTTGAATATTTGCCCATTTACTGTGGCCAGCCATCTGAAAATCCTTGATGTTGATTTAATCTACAGGGTGAGATTTTACTTTTCAAGTTGAGGAGACCTTTTTTTATGCAAAATCGACTCTTGATTGCTCGCAATCAAACCACAGATTGTCACATTCTGATGGGCATGGCCAACCGCCACGGCCTCATTACGGGCGCTACAGGCACAGGCAAAACGGTGAGTTTGCAAACTTTGGCCGAAAACTTCTCCAATCAAGGGGTTCCCGTCTTCATGGCTGACGTGAAAGGCGACTTGGTCGGCATCAGCCAATCAGGCCACCTGAGCGACAAAATCAAGAGTATTCTGAAAGAACGTCAACTGGACGAACCCACGCCGCAAAGTTGCCCTACCACCCTATGGGACGTTTTTGGCAAGCAAGGCCACCCTGTCAGGGCAACCGTGTCCGATATGGGCCCCTTGCTACTGGGCCGCATGTTGAACCTGAACGACACCCAAGCTGGGGTCTTGAATTTGGTCTTCAAAATTGCCGATGACCAAGGCTTATTGCTTTTGGACCTCAAAGACCTGCGGGCCATGCTTCAGCATGTGGGTGAGAATGCCAGCCAATTCACCACCGAATACGGCAATGTCAGTGCGGCCAGTGTGGGCGCCATTCAACGCGGTTTGCTAGAAATTGAAAGCCAAGGTGCCGATAAGTTTTTTGGCGAGCCCATGCTTAACATCCAGGACTTTTTGCAGACGGATGCCAAAGGCAATGGCGTGATCAATTTGCTGTGCGCCAGCGAACTCATGAACGCCCCCAGGCTGTACGGCACCTTCTTGCTTTGGTTGCTGTCTGAACTGTTTGAGCAATTGCCCGAAATTGGTGATTCAGAAAAACCGAAGTTGGTATTTTTCTTTGACGAAGCGCACTTGCTGTTCAATGAGGCGCCCAAAGTGCTCATTGAACGGATGGAACTGTTGGTTCGCCTCATTCGATCGAAAGGCGTAGGTGTTTATTTCGTCACCCAAAATCCATTGGATGTGCCAGAAACAGTGTTAGGCCAACTGGGCAATCGGGTTCAGCATGCATTGAGGGCCTTCACGCCACGCGATCAAAAGGCAGTGAAGGCAAGCGCCCAAACCATGCGCGCCAATCCAAATTTAGACATCGAGAAAGTAATCACTGAATTGGCTGTGGGCGAAGCCTTGGTCAGCTTCCTTGATGAAAAAGGTCGGCCAGGTATTACCGAACAAGCCTTTGTCATCATGCCCGGTAGTCAATTGGGGCCCATCACGCCAGAGCAGCGAAAAGCATTGCTTGACAACTCATTGGTCGCGGGCGTTTACGAAAAAACCATTGACCGTGAGTCTGCCTATGAAATCCTCAAAGGGGCGCACTCGGCAGCATCCCCTGAAGCGCCTCGTAAGGAACCAGGAAGTAACAACGCTAACGCCCCTGCATCTAACAATGAGCAGGGTGGCAACGCCCTTTTAGGCGGCCTAGGAGAGGTTTTATTTGGCCGCACAGGCCCAAGGGGGGCTAAACACGATGGCTTGGCCCAAGCCATGGTGAAATCTGCGGTTAGAACCATTGGCTCTAGCGTGGGCCGGGAAATTGTTCGAGGTGTTTTAGGCGGCATCTTGGGGGGGCGCAAACGCTAAACGAAAAAAAGCCGGACGAAATCCGGCTTTTTCATTTGTTGCGCCTTGCCTTAATTAGCGGTTGCCTCTTCAGGCTCGTGCGGCTCAGACTTTGAGTTGCGGCCTTCTTTTTTCGGCGTTGGCTGAATGTCGAGCAAGACTTCGTCTTTGTCGTCCAAGTCGACGCTCAAACGGCCGCCATCGATCAATCGACCAAACAACAATTCGTCTGCCAAGGCCTTGCGAATGGTGTCTTGAATCAAGCGCTGCATGGGTCTTGCACCCATGAGTGGGTCGAAACCTTTTTTGGCCAAGAACTTGCGCAAATTGTCGCTGAACGTGACGTCGACTTTCTTTTCAGTCAACTGGGTTTCTAGTTGCAACAAGAACTTGTCAACCACGCGCATGATGATTTGCTCGTCCAAGGCCTTGAAGCTGACCATGGCGTCCAAACGATTGCGGAACTCTGGCGTGAACAAGCGCTTGATATCGCCCATTTCGTCGCCCGCCTGACGCGGATTGGTAAAGCCAATGGTGGCCTTGTTCATGGTCTCTGCGCCGGCATTGGTGGTCATGATGATGATCACATTGCGGAAGTCGGCTTTGCGGCCGTTGTTGTCCGTCAAGGTGCCATGGTCCATGACCTGCAGCAATACATTGAAAATGTCGGGGTGTGCTTTTTCAATTTCGTCGAGCAACAAAACGCAATGCGGTTTCTTGGTCACGGCTTCGGTGAGCAAGCCACCTTGGTCAAAGCCCACATAGCCTGGAGGCGCACCAATTAAGCGGCTAACAGCATGACGCTCCATGTACTCTGACATGTCAAAGCGAATGAGGTCGATGCCCATGATGTAGGCCAACTGCTTGGCAGCTTCAGTTTTACCCACACCGGTGGGGCCACTGAACAGGAATGAGCCAATGGGCTTGTCTGTTTTACCCAAGCCAGAGCGCGCCATTTTGACAGCGGATGCCAAAACTTCAATGGCCTTATCTTGCCCAAACACCACACTCTTCAAATCGCGCTCAATGGTTTGCAGTTTGCTGCGATCGTCGTTAGACACATTGGCTGGCGGAATGCGTGCAATCTTGGCTACGATGTCTTCAACCTCGGCCTTGCCGATGGTTTTCTTGCGCTTGGAAGGTGGCAAGATCCGTTGTGCAGCGCCGGCTTCGTCAATCACGTCAATGGCTTTGTCGGGCAAGTGGCGATCGTTGATGAATTTGGCAGACAACTCCGCAGCAGCCTGCAGGGCGGCATTGGCATACTTCACGCTGTGATGTTCTTCAAAGCGAGACTTCAAGCCCTTCAAAATGTCAACAGTTTCTGCCACAGTAGGCTCGACCACGTCGACCTTTTGGAAGCGACGTGACAGGGCGGCATCTTTTTCAAAGATGCCGCGGTATTCGGTGAAGGTGGTGGCACCAATGCATTTCAGTTGGCCGCTAGACAGCGCAGGCTTGAGCAAATTGGAAGCATCCAATGTGCCACCCGATGCCGCACCCGCGCCGATGAGCGTGTGAATTTCGTCGATGAACAAGACCGCGTGTGGCCTGTCTTTCAAGGCCTTCAAAACACCCTTCAGGCGCTGCTCAAAATCACCTCGGTACTTGGTGCCTGCAAGCAAAGCACCCATGTCCAGTGAATAGACCACAGCCTCTGCCAAAATTTCTGGCACGCTAGATTGCGTGATGCGCCAAGCCAAGCCTTCTGCAATGGCCGTTTTACCGACACCGGCCTCGCCCACCAACAGAGGATTGTTTTTACGCCGACGGCACAAAATTTGGATGGTGCGCTCGACTTCGTATTCACGGCCTATGAGCGGGTCAATCTTGCCCTCTTTGGCTAGCTGGTTCAGGTTCTGAGTGAACTGCTCTAAAGGTGATGTCTTCTCGTTTCGTTCAGAGTTGCCACTGCCCTCTTCACTTTCAGGCGCAGGTGCAGAATCACTGCCCTTGGTGGCTTCGGGTGGATCGCTTTTTCGAATACCGTGGGCAATGAAATTAACAACGTCCAAACGTGTAATGCCTTGCTGGTGCAAGTAGTAAACAGCGTGCGAATCTTTTTCACCAAAAATAGCAACCAGCACGTTAGCGCCTGTCACTTCTTTTTTGCCACTGCCGGTCGATTGAACGTGCATGATGGCGCGCTGAATCACACGCTGAAAACCCAATGTGGGTTGTGTGTCGACTTCTTCTGTTCCCGCCACTTGAGGCGTGTTGTCTTTGATAAAGGTGGCCAGCGATTGACGCAAATCGTCAACTTGCGCCGAACACGCGCGCAATACTTCTGCTGCGCTGGGGTTGTCTAGCAATGCCAACAGCAAATGCTCTACGGTAATGAACTCGTGTCGCTGCTGACGCGCCTCAACAAAGGCCATGTGCAAACTGACTTCCAATTCTTGGGCAATCATGTGATTTCCTTCAATGCCTTGCGGAGGTTAAAAATATTAGGTTGGGTAGATTTGTTAGATTGCAACTGCTTTATGCCACATTCTTGCCGACTTTTTGTGCGATTCATGCCACAGGCTCGCTCACACACTGAAGTGGGTGTCCGGCCTGATTGGCTGCATCAAGCACTTGGTCGACCTTTGTAGCGGCCACGTCACGAGAGAAAACCCCACAAATGCCCTTGCCGTCCAAGTGAATTTTCAACATGATTTGCGTGGCAGCTTCTCGGTCTTTGTTAAAAAACTCTTGAAGCACCAAAACAACAAACTCCATGGGGGTGTAGTCGTCATTAAGCATAACAACTTGGTACATCTGAGGCGGTCCAACTTTGGCAGGTCGTCTTTCTAAAACCACAGAATCGCTATTTCCGGGGGTACTAGCAGGATCCCCAACCGATCCGGGCGGGTTTGGTGAATTTGGTTTTTTAGGTTTCTCTGTTGCCATGATTTCATTCTATAGAGACTGAGCGGGGTTCTGAGGCAACCCCCTAAAAAGTCCTTATGTCGCAATGCAGCAATTTTGCATCAGTCGGGTAAACCTTGAATTGACAACGTTAAAAACAGTGCTTTAAATGTCCTATAAATCAAACGGATGGAGACATGCATGCT
>Ga0209400_1000252_pt1 | contig 47432 bp, 35 predicted proteins | sample M_130807_EF_Meta_FD_187313 | JGI IMG/M metagenome (GOLD analysis project Ga0209400, IMG submission 187313) | Freshwater microbial communities from Lake Montjoie, Canada to study carbon cycling - M_130807_EF_MetaG (SPAdes) (version 2) | ecosystem: Environmental > Aquatic > Freshwater > Lake... | reverse complement strand
ACTGGTAATACTGGTAATACTGGAAGTACAGGTCCTACTGGTGTTTCAGGAGCTACTGGGCCAACGGGAGTCTCAGGTGCAACTGGACCCACAGGAGTCTCAGGAGCAACAGGATCCACTGGTAATACTGGTAATACAGGTAATACAGGCAATACTGGTAATACAGGAAGTACAGGTCCTACAGGAGTCTCAGGAGCAACTGGACCGACTGGAGTCTCAGGAGCAACTGGACCCACAGGAGTTTCAGGAGCAACTGGTGTTCAGGGAACAACAGGATCAACTGGTAATACAGGCAATACTGGTAATACTGGTAATACTGGAAGTACAGGTCCTACTGGTGTTTCAGGAGCTACTGGGCCAACGGGAGTCTCAGGTGCAACTGGACCCACAGGAGTCTCAGGAGCAACAGGATCCACTGGTAATACAGGAAGTACTGGACCTACTGGAGTCTCAGGAGCAACTGGTCCTACTGGAGTTTCAGGGGCAACTGGACCCACAGGAGTCTCAGGAGCAACTGGACAGACTGGAGTTTCAGGTGCCACTGGTCCTACAGGTGTTTCAGGAGCAACTGGACCAACAGGAGTTTCAGGAGCAACTGGTGTACAAGGAACAACAGGATCGACGGGTAATACAGGAAACACAGGAAACACAGGCAACACAGGAAATACAGGTAATACTGGTAGTACAGGTCCTACAGGTGTTTCTGGAGCAACAGGGCCAACAGGAGTCTCAGGTGCAACTGGATCGACTGGAGTCTCAGGAGCTACTGGACCGACAGGTGTAAGTGGAGCAACAGGACCAACCGGTGTTTCTGGTGCTACGGGATCCACAGGCAATACTGGTAATACAGGAAATACTGGGCCAACAGGAGTCTCAGGAGCTACTGGGCCCACCGGTGTCTCAGGAGCAACAGGGCCGACTGGAGTCTCAGGAGCAACTGGTGTTCAAGGAACAACAGGATCAACTGGTAATACAGGTAATACAGGCAATACTGGTAATACTGGAAGTACAGGTCCTACAGGAGTCTCAGGAGCAACAGGGCCCACAGGAGTCTCAGGAGCAACAGGACCAACCGGTGTTTCTGGTGCTACGGGATCCACTGGCAATACAGGTAATACAGGCAATACTGGTAATACAGGAAGTACAGGTCCTACAGGAGTCTCAGGAGCAACTGGACCGACTGGTGTATCAGGAGCAACTGGACCGACTGGTGTATCAGGAGCAACTGGTGTTCAGGGAACAACAGGATCAACTGGTAATACTGGTAATACTGGAAGTACAGGTCCTACTGGTGTTTCAGGAGCTACTGGGCCAACGGGAGTCTCAGGTGCAACTGGACCCACAGGAGTCTCAGGAGCAACAGGATCCACTGGTAATACTGGTAATACAGGTAATACTGGTAATACTGGTAATACAGGAAGTACAGGTCCTACAGGCGTCTCAGGTGCAACTGGACCGACTGGAGTTTCAGGAGCTACTGGGCCAACAGGTGTATCAGGAGCTACTGGTGTTCAGGGAACAACAGGATCAACTGGTAATACAGGCAACACTGGCAATACTGGTAGTACTGGTCCCACAGGAGTTTCAGGAGCTACAGGTCCCACTGGAGTTAGTGGCGCAACAGGCCCTACAGGTGTCTCAGGAGCAACAGGCATTCAAGGAGCAACGGGTGCTGGCTTTACAGGAGCAACAGGTCTACAGGGATCAACTGGCGCAACAGGTCTTGTGGGTGCAACGGGTATGATTGGAGTAAGCTCGGATCGCTACTTGAGTATTACGACAACTGCAGATTCAGGAACACTCGCAATAAATACAACGTATGACTGCTTTGCAAATATTGCATCAACAAATAATTTACCAACGGTTACGCCGGCAGGCATTACATTTACAAGCTCAACTGGAGTTTTTACAGTTACAGCAGCAGATGGATATGGAACTTATGAGATTCAGGCGACCCTCATTCTAGCTCCAGCAACATCAAGTGGAAATGCAACAACGTTTACAATTCAGAAAAATGGAAGTAGTATTTGGTCATATCAGATTACGATCTATGGCGGTAGCGTAGTGTCTCCTGCCACTGTTCCTCTGCGAATTTTTACAGTAATGAATCAAAATGATTATATTAATGTGAAGGTCTCAATACCTGCAACTGGAACTTCTGTCTTGAAAGCGGGTGGAACAATGAATATAAGCCGTCTTTCCGTTGGCCCGATGGGTGCAACAGGAGCGACAGGTCTAATAGGTGTTTCAGGAGCAACAGGTCCTACAGGTGTATCAGGTGCTACTGGACCTACAGGTGTTTCAGGTGCAACGGGTCCTACTGGTGTTTCAGGTGCAACTGGTGTGCAGGGAACCACCGGTTCAACGGGTAATACGGGTAATACTGGTGTTTCAGGTGCAACAGGTCCTACTGGCGTATCAGGAGCAACTGGGCCGACTGGAGTCTCAGGAGCAACAGGATCTACTGGTAATACTGGCAACACAGGTAATACTGGCAATACTGGTAATACAGGAAGCACAGGTCCAACTGGTGTTTCAGGAGCAACTGGTCCAACTGGAGTCTCAGGAGCAACAGGACCCACAGGAGTTTCAGGTGCTACTGGTGTACAAGGAACAACAGGATCAACCGGTAATACAGGTAATACTGGTAGTACAGGTCCTACAGGTGTTTCTGGAGCAACAGGGCCAACAGGAGTAAGTGGAGCAACAGGACCAACCGGTGTTTCTGGTGCTACGGGATCCACTGGCAATACTGGTAATACAGGAAATACTGGCAGTACTGGTCCCACTGGAGTCTCAGGAGCAACAGGACCCACAGGAGTTTCAGGAGCTACTGGGCCAACAGGTGTATCAGGAGCTACTGGTGTTCAGGGAACAACAGGATCAACTGGTAATACAGGTAATACAGGTAATACAGGTAATACTGGTAATACTGGTAGTACAGGCCCTACAGGTGTTTCTGGAGCAACAGGGCCAACAGGAGTCTCAGGTGCAACTGGATCGACTGGAGTCTCAGGAGCAACAGGGCCAACAGGAGTCTCAGGTGCAACTGGACCGACTGGAGTCTCAGGTGCTACGGGATCCACAGGCAACACAGGTAATACTGGCAATACTGGTAATACTGGCAGTACTGGTCCTACAGGAGTCTCAGGAGCAACTGGACCGACTGGAGTTTCAGGAGCAACAGGACCCACAGGAGTTTCAGGAGCGACTGGTGTTCAGGGAACAACAGGATCGACAGGTAATACAGGCAATACAGGCAATACTGGTAATACAGGAAGTACAGGTCCTACTGGTGTTTCAGGAGCAACAGGGCCAACAGGAGTCTCAGGTGCAACTGGACCGACTGGAGTCTCAGGTGCTACGGGATCCACAGGCAACACAGGTAATACTGGCAATACTGGTAATACTGGTAATACTGGTAATACAGGTCCTACAGGAGTCTCAGGAGCAACTGGACCGACTGGAGTTTCAGGAGCAACAGGACCCACAGGAGTTTCAGGAGCAACTGGTGTACAAGGAACAACAGGATCAACAGGTAATACAGGAAATACCGGTAATACAGGAAATACAGGACCCACTGGTGTCTCAGGGGCTACTGGACCTACAGGAGTCTCAGGAGCTACTGGACCTACGGGAGTCTCAGGAGCAACAGGATCCACTGGCAATACAGGTAATACTGGTAATACAGGTAATACTGGCAGTACTGGTCCTACAGGAGTCTCAGGAGCAACTGGTCCAACTGGAGTCTCAGGAGCAACTGGACCCACAGGAGTTTCAGGAGCTACTGGTGTTCAGGGAACAACAGGATCGACAGGTAATACAGGCAATACTGGTAATACTGGTAATACTGGAAGTACAGGTCCTACTGGTGTTTCAGGAGCAACTGGACCAACAGGAGTCTCAGGTGCAACTGGACCCACAGGAGTCTCAGGAGCAACAGGATCCACTGGCAATACAGGTAATACTGGTAATACAGGAAATACTGGCAGTACAGGTCCTACAGGAGTCTCAGGAGCAACTGGTCCAACTGGAGTTTCAGGTGCGACAGGGCCCACTGGTGTTTCAGGAGCTACTGGTGTTCAGGGAACAACAGGATCAACTGGTAATACAGGTAATACAGGCAACACTGGCAATACTGGAAGTACAGGTCCTACAGGTGTTTCAGGAGCAACAGGGCCAACTGGAGTCTCAGGTGCAACTGGACCCACAGGAGTCTCAGGAGCAACAGGATCCACTGGCAATACAGGTAATACTGGTAATACAGGTAATACTGGTAATACAGGAAATACAGGTCCTACAGGAGTCTCAGGAGCAACTGGTCCAACTGGAGTCTCAGGAGCAACAGGACCCACAGGAGTTTCAGGAGCTACTGGTGTTCAGGGAACAACAGGGTCGACAGGTAATACAGGCAATACTGGTAATACTGGTAATACTGGAAGTACAGGTCCTACTGGAGTTTCAGGAGCAACAGGACCCACAGGAGTCTCAGGTGCAACTGGACCCACAGGAGTCTCAGGAGCAACAGGATCCACTGGCAATACAGGTAATACAGGTAATACAGGAAATACTGGAAGTACTGGTCCTACAGGAGTCTCAGGAGCAACTGGTCCAACTGGAGTCTCAGGAGCAACAGGACCTACAGGAGTTTCAGGAGCTACTGGTGTTCAGGGAACAACAGGATCAACTGGTAATACAGGTAATACAGGCAATACAGGTAATACTGGAAGTACGGGTCCTACAGGTGTTTCAGGAGCAACAGGACCCACAGGAGTCTCAGGTGCAACTGGACCCACAGGAGTCTCAGGTGCAACAGGATCCACTGGCAATACAGGTAATACTGGTAATACAGGTAATACTGGCAGTACTGGTCCTACAGGAGTCTCAGGAGCAACTGGACCGACTGGAGTTTCAGGAGCAACAGGACCCACAGGAGTTTCAGGAGCAACTGGTGTACAAGGAACGACAGGATCAACTGGTAATACAGGTAATACAGGCAACACTGGCAATACTGGAAGTACAGGTCCTACAGGAGTTTCAGGAGCTACTGGGCCAACTGGAGTCTCAGGAGCAACAGGACCGACTGGAGTCTCAGGAGCAACAGGATCCACAGGTAATACTGGTAATACAGGTAATACTGGTAATACAGGAAATACTGGCAGTACTGGTCCTACAGGAGTCTCAGGAGCAACTGGTCCAACTGGAGTTTCAGGTGCGACAGGACCCACAGGAGTTTCAGGAGCTACTGGTGTTCAGGGAACAACAGGATCGACAGGTAATACAGGCAATACAGGTAATACTGGAAGTACGGGTCCTACAGGTGTTTCAGGTGCAACTGGACCTACTGGAGTAAGTGGAGCAACTGGACCCACAGGAGTCTCAGGTGCAACAGGATCCACTGGCAATACAGGCAATACAGGTAATACTGGAAATACTGGAAATACTGGAAGTACTGGTCCTACAGGAGTCTCAGGGGCAACTGGACCCACAGGAGTTTCAGGAGCAACAGGACCCACAGGAGTTTCAGGAGCTACTGGTGTTCAGGGAACAACAGGATCAACTGGTAATACAGGTAATACAGGCAATACTGGTAATACTGGAAGTACAGGTCCTACAGGTGTTTCTGGGGCAACAGGTCCTACTGGAGTTTCAGGTGCAACAGGTCCTACTGGAGTTTCAGGGGCTACTGGACCCACAGGAGTCTCAGGAGCAACAGGACCGACTGGAGTCTCAGGAGCAACAGGATCCACAGGTAATACTGGCAACACAGGTAATACCGGTAATACTGGAAATACTGGAAGTACTGGTCCTACAGGAGTCTCAGGGGCAACTGGACCCACAGGAGTCTCAGGAGCAACAGGACCTACTGGAGTATCAGGAGCAACTGGTGTTCAAGGAACAACAGGATCAACTGGTAATACAGGTAATACAGGTAATACTGGTAATACAGGAAGCACAGGCCCTACAGGTGTTTCAGGAGCAACTGGGCCAACAGGTGTCTCAGGAGCAACAGGTCCTACAGGTGTTTCTGGGGCAACAGGCCCGACTGGAGTTTCAGGGGCAACTGGACCCACAGGAGTCTCAGGTGCAACAGGATCCACAGGTAATACTGGCAACACAGGTAATACCGGTAATACTGGAAATACTGGAAATACAGGTAATACTGGCCCAACAGGTGTATCAGGAGCAACAGGGCCAACTGGAGTTTCTGGTGCGACAGGACCCACTGGTGTTTCAGGAGCTACTGGTGTTCAGGGAACAACAGGATCAACTGGCAACACCGGTAATACAGGCAATACTGGTAATACTGGTAGTACAGGTCCTACAGGTGTTTCAGGTGCAACTGGGCCAACAGGTGTCTCAGGTGCAACGGGCCCTACAGGAGTCTCAGGTGCAACTGGACCTACTGGAGTAAGTGGAGCAACTGGACCGACTGGAGTCTCAGGAGCAACAGGATCTACTGGCAATACAGGCAATACAGGAAATACAGGTAATACTGGAAATACAGGTCCTACTGGAGTTTCAGGTGCAACTGGACCCACAGGAGTCTCAGGAGCTACAGGACCGACAGGTGTCTCAGGTGCAACAGGACCCACAGGTGTTTCTGGAGCAACTGGACCTACAGGAGTCTCAGGTGCAACTGGACCTACTGGAGTCTCAGGTGCAACAGGTGTTCAGGGAACAACAGGATCTACTGGTAATACTGGTAATACAGGAAATACTGGTAATACAGGAAGTACTGGTCCCACTGGTGTTTCAGGAGCTACTGGGCCCACAGGAGTCTCAGGAGCAACTGGTCCGACTGGAGTCTCAGGAGCAACTGGTCCAACAGGAGTCTCAGGGGCTACTGGATCTACAGGTAATACTGGTAATACTGGAAATACAGGACCAACAGGGGTCTCAGGTGCAACAGGTCCTACTGGCGTCTCAGGAGCAACAGGACCAACAGGTGTCTCAGGAGCAACTGGATCCACAGGCAATACAGGCAATACAGGTAATACAGGTCCAACAGGTGTTTCAGGAGCAACTGGACCCACAGGTGTGTCAGGTGCTACAGGATCCACAGGTTATACAGGTCTAAGAGGTGCTACAGGTAATACAGGTCCAACAGGTGTGTCAGGCGCAACTGGACCCACGGGTGTATCAGGAGCAACTGGACCAACAGGTGTCTCAGGAGCAACAGGATCCACAGGCAACACAGGTAATACAGGAAATACAGGAAATACTGGAAATACAGGTCCCACTGGAGTTTCAGGAGCAACTGGTCCAACAGGTGTTTCAGGAGCAACAGGTCCCACTGGAGTTTCAGGAGCAACTGGACCCACAGGTGTCTCAGGAGCAACTGGACCTACAGGAGTTTCAGGAGCTACAGGTGTTCAAGGAACTACAGGATCGACTGGCAACACAGGCAATACTGGCAACACAGGCAATACAGGATCAACAGGTCCTACTGGAGTCTCAGGTGCAACAGGACCCACAGGAGTCTCAGGGGCAACTGGTCCTACTGGAGTTTCAGGTGCAACAGGACCCACAGGAGTCTCAGGGGCAACTGGACCCACTGGAGTCTCAGGAGCAACTGGTCCTGCATTTACTGGAGCAACTGGTATTCAAGGAAGTACAGGTGCAACTGGATTAACAGGACTTCAAGGCGCAACGGGTACAATTGGATCAAGTTCTGATATTTTCTCAAGTCGCACAGTTACTATACAGCAAACAGCAGCTCACGTCAATTCAGGTGAACTAACAGTCACAGCAATTGCTAGTAGTGGTGGAGGAACAACTGTAACCTATACAATAACTACATCGACAACAACAGTTGTAGGCCAGTATATTTTTGTAAGAGGTGCAACGAATGCTTCTTATAACGGTTTATTTGCTGTTGCGACAGCTCAAACCGCAGCTTTAAGCGTTATTGTGACAAGTACAGCTACAGGAGCAACTTCAACGGCTACACTCTGTGCAGTAGACAGTACAGGTATTTTTGATGTATTTAAGAATCAGACAAGTATTGATAACTTATCTCAAGGATCTCAGGGTATAACATTTAGTTCATCAACAGGATCATTTACAGTCTCAAGCACATCAGGATTTGGAACCTACTCAGTTCAAGCATCCTCATCTGTTCAGTCAACGGTGACTGGACAGCTTTGGCAACTTGCTGTATATAGAAATGGTGCTGCTGTTCCGAATATAATTTGGTACAGTTCAAGTGGTACTGCAGGAGCAACAACTCAAGTTAATTTAGTAACAGGTCTCATCTTTTTTACACTAAGTGTGGGTGATACGATCAATTTGAAGATTATTCCAGCAAATAACAATACCGCCTCAACAACAATTTATGCAGGATCTACACTGAATCTGACACGTCTCTCAGTTGGTCCGATTGGAGCAACTGGTAATACGGGCAATACAGGCTCGATTGGAGTTTCAGGTGCTACTGGTCCTACAGGTGTATCAGGAGCCACTGGTCCTACTGGAGTCTCAGGTGCTACAGGACCAACAGGGGTCTCAGGTGCTACAGGTCCTACTGGAGTTTCAGGTGCAACTGGACCCACAGGTGTTTCAGGAGCAACTGGTGTTCAAGGGACAACAGGATCAACTGGTAATACAGGTAATACTGGCAACACTGGTAGCACAGGTCCTACAGGTGTTTCAGGAGCAACTGGACCTACTGGTGTCTCAGGAGCAACAGGATCCACAGGCAATACAGGCAATACAGGCAATACAGGTAATACAGGTCCTACTGGAGTTTCAGGAGCTACAGGACCCACAGGTGTGTCAGGTGCTACAGGATCCACAGGCAATACAGGTCTAAGAGGGGCTACAGGTAGCACAGGTAGCACAGGTAGCACAGGTCCAACAGGAGTCTCAGGAGCAACTGGGCCGACTGGTGTTTCAGGATCTACAGGGCCAACGGGTGTTTCTGGTGCTACTGGATCAACTGGTAATACTGGTAACACCGGTAATACAGGCAACACTGGTAGCACAGGTCCTACTGGAGTCTCAGGTGCTACTGGACCCACAGGTGTCTCAGGTGCAACAGGACCCACAGGAGTCTCAGGTGCGACTGGACCTACTGGTGTTTCAGGAGCCACTGGTGTTCAAGGAACAACAGGGTCAACTGGTAATACAGGAAATACAGGAAATACAGGTAATACAGGAAGTACAGGCCCTACAGGCGTATCAGGAGCAACTGGACCTACAGGCGTATCAGGAGCGACTGGACCTACAGGTGTCTCAGGGGCAACAGGTCCTACAGGTGTATCAGGAGCCACTGGCCCTACAGGTGTTTCAGGTGCCACTGGACCAACCGGTGTTTCTGGCGCTACTGGATCTACAGGCAACACAGGCAATACAGGCAACACTGGTAATACAGGAAGTACAGGTCCTACAGGAGTTTCAGGTGCTACTGGACCAACAGGAGTTTCAGGTGCTACTGGACCAACAGGCGTATCAGGAGCAACAGGTCCTACAGGTGTATCAGGAGCAACAGGGCCTACTGGAGTTTCAGGAGCAACAGGACCCACAGGAGTCTCAGGAGCTACGGGAGTTCAAGGAACAACAGGATCTACTGGTAATACAGGTAATACAGGTAATACAGGTAATACTGGTAATACAGGATCAACTGGACCTACTGGTGTCTCAGGAGCGACTGGACCTACAGGTGTCTCAGGGGCAACTGGTCCTACTGGTGTATCAGGCGCAACAGGACCGACAGGAGTCTCAGGAGCTACAGGACCTACTGGAGTATCAGGCGCAACAGGATCGACTGGTAATACTGGCAATACTGGTAATACAGGAAATACAGGTAATACAGGAAGTACAGGTCCTACAGGAGTTTCAGGTGCTACTGGACCAACAGGAGTTTCAGGTGCTACTGGTCCTACAGGTGTATCAGGAGCTACTGGACCGACAGGTGTCTCAGGAGCAACGGGCCCTACAGGAGTCTCAGGGGCAACAGGACCAACTGGAGTCTCAGGAGCAACAGGACCCACAGGAGTCTCAGGAGCAACTGGTGTTCAAGGAACAACTGGATCCACTGGTAATACAGGCAACACTGGTAATACAGGAAGTACAGGACCTACAGGCGTATCAGGAGCAACTGGGCCAACTGGAGTTTCAGGAGCGACTGGACCTACAGGTGTCTCAGGGGCAACAGGTCCTACAGGTGTATCAGGAGCAACTGGCCCTACAGGTGTCTCAGGTGCCACTGGACCAACCGGTGTTTCTGGCGCTACTGGATCTACAGGCAATACAGGCAATACAGGCAACACTGGTAATACAGGAAGTACAGGTCCTACAGGTGTATCAGGAGCGACTGGACCTACAGGTGTCTCAGGAGCGACTGGCCCAACAGGGGTTTCAGGAGCAACAGGGCCCACAGGTGTCTCAGGAGCAACTGGGCCTACAGGCGTCTCAGGAGCAACTGGTCCCACAGGTGTCTCAGGAGCAACGGGCCCTACAGGAGTTTCAGGAGCTACAGGAGTTCAAGGAACAACAGGATCAACTGGTAATACAGGAAATACAGGAAATACAGGTAATACAGGAAGTACAGGCCCTACAGGCGTATCAGGAGCAACTGGACCTACAGGCGTATCAGGAGCGACTGGACCTACAGGTGTCTCAGGTGCAACTGGACCAACAGGAGTTTCAGGAGCAACAGGACCTACAGGTGTTTCAGGAGCTACAGGGCCCACAGGTGTTTCAGGTGCTACTGGATCTACAGGCAACACAGGTAATACAGGAAATACAGGTAATACAGGAAGTACAGGTCCTACAGGTGTGTCAGGTGCTACTGGACCGACTGGAGTTTCAGGAGCAACAGGACCCACAGGTGTGTCAGGGGCAACAGGGCCGACAGGAGTCTCAGGAGCAACAGGACCAACAGGAGTCTCAGGGGCAACAGGACCGACAGGAGTCTCAGGGGCAACAGGAGTTCAAGGAACAACAGGATCAACAGGCAATACTGGCAACACTGGCAACACAGGTAATACAGGAAGTACAGGTCCAACAGGTGTGTCAGGAGCAACAGGACCGACAGGTGTTTCAGGAGCAACAGGTCCTACTGGCGTCTCAGGAGCGACAGGTCCTACTGGAGTTTCAGGTGCTACAGGATCCACAGGTTATACAGGTCTAAGAGGTGCTACAGGTAGTACAGGTCCAACAGGAGTCTCAGGAGCAACAGGTCCTACAGGAGTCTCAGGAGCAACAGGGCCAACAGGAGTTTCAGGAGCAACGGGTCCTACAGGAGTCTCAGGAGCAACAGGGCCAGCTGGAGTAACGGGTCCCACAGGTGTGAGTGGCGCAACAGGACCTACAGGAGTCACAGGAGCTACGGGTGTACAAGGAGCATCAGGAGCTGGTCTAACGGATCCAGCGTATTTGAATAGTCTCTACGTCTCATCCATACAAGGATATTATGCAGATGTTAATCTTATAAGTGCATTGTCAATTCAACAAGTACGGTCTAAAGTAAATCCATCAACAGGTCCAGGAGGAGGAGGCACTGTCTATTATTGGTCTCAAGGTGATGTATTCTATATAACTAGTCCGACTGCAAATTGGACGGCAAATATATATGATCTTCCTTATACTGCAAATAAGTCATATGGCCTAGTTTTTATTATAGTACAAGGATCAACACCTTATTACATAAATGCCCTTCAAATTGATGACAATAATCAAACAATTCTATGGCCTGGAGGTACTGCTCCAACACCTACAGCCAATTATGTAGACGTTCAGTCATTTACATTGTATTATTCAGGTTCTACTTGGACTGTCTTAGGACAATATTCCAGTTTCGGATAAAGATATAAATACAAATCAAATAGAGCTTTAGAGATGCCGTTGCTTACGACACCAGCAGGTCGGTTTGGGTATTTTAAAAGTCCTTCTGGTCCATTTGATCCTAATTCTGTAACATCAGGAGTTCTAATTACTTGGTTTGGTAAGAATAATTCAGATATTGTAGTATCGGGTCAGTCAGCAGTCGTATCGTGGACCCAGCAGGCGCCTTCAGCTTCAAGTGATCCATCTCCAACGAATGTAACAATATATGGAAATGCAGTACGAGCAACACTAAACGGATTATATGGAGTTCAGTTTACAAATAATTATTCTTACGGCACTTGGCAATACAATCAGTCCTATTATCCTCCAAGTGGATATACAGAAGCAAGAACTATATTTGTTGTTGGATATTGTGGTTCTACTTCTGGATCTATCTATTTTATAGAGAGTGCAGAGCCTGAAGATGCGAACCACTTCTATATGGGATTTGGCAATCTCGGCGGATCAGGAAATGTAAGTCAGCCTTTTCTTGTAAATGACGCACTTTCATTTCCGCTTCTCGGTAATAATAACTCGGGTAACACGCCCTGCACTGACCCAGCTGTTATTATGATGAACTATGGAGGAACAGGTGGATCATCAATCAAAATAAATGGAATTACTCAATCGCCTATTTACATTACAGATGATGGTTGGTCAGATATCTTTTTTAATCCACTTACCTGCTATTTGAACGGTGGAGGTCCATATTCAGGGGCAGGGGCTTCTCCTGTCACTATTTTTGAACTCCTCATTTACAGAGAGTGCCTTTCAGGAAATGATGCGACAAATGTAAATAACTACCTAATGAGCAAGTGGGGATTATCTGTTCCTAATTTCGGAATACCAGAGTAAAATAAAACATCTTACAGTATTGTCTCATTTGTATTCTGTAATAGTACTATCTATATTCAAAATTCATTATATCTTTTTATAAAGATATAGTGATTTTTTTGAAGTAAACTGGTTAGTTAATTTGAAAGTTTAAACGGGCGTTAGTTTCACTACAGGCACTTTCTTATTCTGCTTCATTGGTACTGCTGCAGTCTGAGATAGAGTATTTGTTGCATCAATGACAATATCAGGAATTTCAGGTAAATTAAATGATACGTGTTTCTCTGCAGACTCTCCAGTCTCAATTGTATTCGCATCAAGATCTACTGAATAGGCAGCAACCGCCTCAACTTCCTCAACTTTAGGATCCTTTACAACTTCTACCGGTACAAATGGATTCGGCACAGCGGCAATTGCAGCTTCAATCGCAGGGCACGTATTCTCAAGAATATTACTAGGATACTTCTTGATCATCCAGTCAAGCTGTTCGCGCTCAGGGTGCATTTCATAGAAACCAGCCTTCTGTACATCTGCACACATCTGAAAGAACTCCTCATACATATGAGTCACGCGATCCATACTGTAGTTGGCGAGAGCCCACTCTCTGCAGGCCCTGGGCTTGATCTTATCAATGTTCTTGGTTGCCCACATAAACTGATCCATCGTTCGGCAGCGGTATCCAGTCACACCGTGAACGACCGTCTCAGGGAATGCACCTGAATCTGTCGTGATGACCGGTGTTCCAGACATCATCGCCTCAATGGTCGTTCCACCGAACGGCTCATTGTAGAGAGTGCACTGGAAAAGTGCCTTTGCGCCTGCGAGTAGCTTGCGGCGCTTGTGAACATCTGCATAGCCAACGATCTCGACGTTGGGCGGCGGCTTCTCATTAAATGTCGCCTCATAGTCGCCCTGGCCCGCAATGATCAGACGAAATCCGAGACGCTTTGCAAGATCGACTGCAATTGCACCACCCTTAAGCCATACGATACGACCAAGCAGAAGAAAATAGTCATCCTTCTTCTCGCGATAGTCAAAATCGGCAGGGTCAAAGTAATTGGGGATTACAACATCATAGAAATTGGGATTCTTGTTCTCCATAATGCCATAGACTGCATTCTGCACAGCATAGGACTCAAAAACGTTGAACGGTGCGAATAGCCGATTGAAGCAGCCAATGCCAGGCTCGACGGCGATGAGTTCAGAGTGAGCATCCATTACAGGACGCTGACCCCAGAAGAGCAATAGGAAATCACCTTTCTCCTTACGCTTACCAACTTCCACAATTGCACGCTTATAGAAGGTCTGGTGAGCAAGATCACCATTATTGTGCTTGAAAAACTCCTTTCTCCAGTTGTATGAGCCATAGGCCTCTAGGAGAAGTGCGTTATCAGTAATGCCCACATTTTCAGTGCATTCAACATCTGAATCTACGTGGCCATAGTGAATTACAGTATGTCCACGACGGTGAAGCATTGCACACAGCTTGAAGACTTTCTGAGTAAATGCGCACGCAATATATTCTTTACTTGTTACTGTATGAGGGAGAGCTAGAGCGTGAAACCGCATATACTTCATAATTTCTACTGTGCTTTAGATATGTGCAGATCAACCTAAACGACAGGGTCTAAAATACAGTAAAGAGCTCTGAATGTCTAATTCATTTCAGGAGTATTTAGAATTCTATAAGAAATATTCAGAAAAATACGATTCCAAAGTCGCAATCTTTATGATGGTAGGAATCTTTTACGAGTTGTATGATGTGCGTGATCCTCAGACAGGAAAAGGGCGTACTACAGTCCTAGAACTTGTAGATTTATTGGGGTTGAAGGTGTCAGTGAAGAAGGGGGAAGGGCCTGGTGGTCTAGATGGAATTGTTGCAGGTATTCCAGATTATGCAATTCACAAATGGGCAGGTCGTCTAACATCGACTGGATGGACTGTTGTATTAGTTGAACAGGTAAAGAACACAGCGGGCAAGGTGATTCGCCGCGAGGCTCAGCGTATTCTAACACCAGGATCTCATATGGAGGCTGCCATAGCATCAGCAAATTCTGGAGATGTCTATCTGACCTTTGTTTCTATCGAGAAATCGGTAGATGCACCCTTCATTTCGATTGTTAGCTTAGATCTGACCACAGGATATCTTCGGGTCTATGAAACACAGGCTCAAGGAACTGAAGATGCGTGGACCTGCAATGATATCGTACAGTTTATGGAACTCTATCCGCCAAAAGAGGTTCTTTGGTCGTGTGAAGGACCATATTATTTCTGTGAGCGGTTAACCGACAGTAAACTCCGTTCTATTCTCGGTTGTACGTCGCAAACTTTGTTCCACAAGAGAACCCCATTGACAGGTGCCTGGAAAACACCTCTTTTTCGCGAGGAGTATCTTACGAGGCGGTGTCAGATTAAGAATCTATTACCGACTCATACTGCGCTTCATCTTGCTGTAGGAAGTCGATCTGAAACTGCATTATTGTCCTTGCTATCGGCACTAGAGGAATTGTGGCCATCTCTGTCTCTTGGTTGCCTTTTAACTTATCCGTGGACTCCTGCGAATACATTAAAGCTAGGAGAAAATGCACTTGTGCAGCTTCATATGATTGTTCCTGAGGGACAGAATCAGGATGTACTGAGTCTGTTTGATTCGTGTGCAACACCGATGGGTAAGCGTCTTCTTCGTGAGCGTCTGCTGAAACCATCTGCATCTTTTACTGAAATTCAGGAGAATCTGAATGCAGTTGAGCGCTGGACTCTAGAAGAGAAGGACTATCGTGAATCAATTGTACGAATTCTCAGATCATTCTCAGATCTGAACCGCCTCTATCGGCGAATCCAGCAAGGTCTAGTCTCTGCAACAGATCTGATTGGACTTCATACAACCTTGAAGGGAGTCGATCAGATTCTCGCACTTGGTCAAGCGAACGTATTAGTACAGCACGCAAGTCAATTCTTAACAAAGGAAATCTTTACAGTTTTTTCACAGTCTAAGATCTACGAGTCAACAGAGGATACCAGCTTATTTGTAAGTGGCCAGTACGAATCCATTGATCTGATTGAATCTGAGATTGCATCAGTCCATTCATCTATAAAGGAATGGATTCGTGCTCGAGCTGTGTCAGTTAATTGTAATCCTGATAGTCTGAAGGTAGATCTGAAGGAAAAGTCTCTAGTTGTCAAGGGTCCAAAATCACTTATTGAAACTCTAAAGAAAAGTGGTTCATTACCTCCTGGATGTACAGCAACTGTGCAGAAAAGTGCCTCGTACTTAGAATCTACAGAGCTAGATCACTTCTTTGGTCTTTTACAGAGGCACAGGGCTTCGTTAGCAGCTCATCATTCAAGAGTATTGATTGAGATTGGATACAGTCTATCAAAGAAAATTTTAGATTCTTGGCTTGTAGTCTCAGAGTGGGTCAGTCGAATGGATGTAGGATTAACACTTGCAAAGGTAGCACTTGATCTTGCGTATGTCAAGCCTACCTTGATTGAAGGCGAAGAAGGATCTCTTCAGATTAAGGGACTTCGTCATCCTTTGCTTGAACTACAGGATCGTAAGGTTCAGTACGTACAGCACGATATTAGTTTAGGATGTTTGAATGATGGAAATCAAGGATGGCTTTTGTATGGTCTCAATGCATCTGGAAAGTCATCTTTAATGAGAGCAACTGGATTGGCCGTATTACTGGCTCAAGCAGGTTCCTTTGTTCCAGCACAATCAATGACTCTCTGTCCTTTTTCAAGTCTTCATACACGAATTATTAATACGGATAATCTATGGATGGGTCTCTCGTCGTTTGCTGTAGAGATGTCTGAGATGCGTGATATCTTTCAAAGTGCAGGACCAAAGTCCTTAGTGTTAGGAGATGAGCTTTGTAGTGGAACCGAGACAACGTCTGCAACGGCATTAGTGGCAGCAGGTCTGAATGGCTTGCTAAAAAGAGGTGCTCGCTTTCTATTTGCAACTCACTTGCACGGTCTCAATCAGATTTCAGAAGTTGCAACAAATCCACTTCTTCAGATTTGGCACCTGCACGTAGAGTATGATCAGATAACTGATCGTCTAGTCTATCATCGTAGTTTGAAGAAGGGATCTGGTTCATCGCTTTACGGTTTAGAGGTTGCAAAAGCAATGCGTATTCCATCAGATATTCTTGAGGATGCTGTGCGCTTTCGTAAGCAGATTGCAGGTGAGGCTGATATAAATAAATCAGTTGGATCATCCTGGAATTCTCAGATTATACGGCGTACCTGCGAGAAATGTGGTGCAAAAGAGGCAGATGACTTGGAAGTCCATCATATTAAGCCTCGCGCTGCATCCATTGGCGGTCGTCTTTCAGATGGATCCAGTGTTCATTCTGCAGCAAATCTTATTGTATTATGCGACGTGTGTCACGATGCTCTTCACCGAGATGAATTTGTTGTAGGCCCTCTCGTTCAGACATCAGATGGCCTTGAGCGGTCTACCACAATGAGCATAGTTAGCTCATCGAGGCTTGTAAAGTCAAAATGGTCAGAAGAGGATCTGCAAACCATTCAAACAGAATCAAAGAAGTATTCGCACCTGACTGTGCCAAATTTAGTCAAGTATCTGAAAAATCAGCACAGTATATCAATTAGTGCAGCTTGTTTACGAAAGATCATTGCCGGGAATTAATCTAGGCAGTGCCGGCAGGGCCCTGAGGACCCGTAGCACCTGTTGAGCCAGAGGGACCCTGCGGTCCCTGGGGGCCAGGAGGTCCCTGGGGGCCGATGGAGCCTTGGGGACCAGGAGGGCCTTGAGGGCCAGGGACACCGCCACCGCTACCACCACCCCCGGTCTTCTGAAGCATCGTGATTACATTAGTAAGATCAGCAATCTTCTTCTCAAGTTCCTCAAATCTCGCATTGGTGCGAGTCGCATCACGGATAGAAAGATTCTGACGATTGTAAATACCTCCACCGAAGAGCACTGATGACATTTCTGATTCGGGAAGAGGGTTGATAACTCTGAAATAACCGCAACGTGAAGGGCCGAAAAAGCTACCTTAAAAATTGGTATGTCCCGGGTAGCAGAAAATCGTATGCCAATCCCTATGCGTTGTATGAATTGCGGAAACGTATTAGCCGATCTATGGCGCTATTATCAGCGTCGGACAAAGGAACTCCGAGGTGGTGATTCCGCAACCTTGCTTATTCTTGATGAGACAAAACTGCCAAGTACTCCCGAAGGCAAGGTTTTGGATGAACTGGGTCTTCACCGCTATTGTTGTCGTAAAGAGCTTTTAACCTATCGTGAAACATATTAGAAGGACCAGTAGAATGGAATTGTTCATCCCCTCGTTAGTTGTATTAGTTGTTGCTGCAGTGATCGTTTTTCTAATATTGCCAAATCTGTCCCCTTATATTCTTGGTGTACTTGCAATCAGTTTTTTGGTTGCGGGTGTAGTCCAGCACTATTCGATGTTTCCTTATGAGTACCGAACTTCAATGATCTCTGAGTCTTTGAAGCAGTATTCTGGTTTCATTATGATTGGTGCAATGATCTTTGGCCTCCTTGTTGTTCTAATGTGGTCATTTGGATTGTCTCCTCCTGCTGTTGCTAATGTGATGCCCGCGATGCCTGCTATGCCGGCGATGCCCACAATTCCGGGTATAAATGCCCCTCTGAATGGCTCAAATCGCCCGGCAAATAACAAGGGTGGTCTACTTGGAATGATAACCCCTACAAATAATACAAAGCGCAATAATCTAGCTTCGACAAGTTTTAAGACAGTCTAGACCAGTCTAAATTCCATAATGTAGATAGAATGGCGAAAGGTCAAAAGAAAACAACAAGGAAGATGAAGGCGTCAACAAAAAAGGTGCGTTCAGGAACATTAACAATTCCTCAGCTGCGCAAGGCCTTTGATCATATGGATCAAGTAGTGGATAGTCTTCGGCGTTCATCGAAGCACTCCTTTTCAGATGCAGTTATGAAGTATCGCGAGGAGTGGCGTAAGACATTTAAGCGTGATCTTTCTCCGGCTGATGCTGAGGCGTATCTCAAGTTTCGGTTTGGTGTCAAGTCAATGAAGACAAGAAAGCACAGGCATCGTGGTGGTGCAATGCAGTCCCCTTTGGCGGGTGCCCCTCTTGACTATGCTACACGCCCTGGCGTTGATGGTGTGTATGGTCAGTTTCCTGCTTACCAAACGGCTGGTCTTGATCGGTATTACAGCAGTGCGATTACGGCGGATTGCGGTAAGCCAAATAGCTTCCCGACCGATGGATCTGCTGCTTCCCAAGCGGGTGGTGGCTTTATGGATGGTCTTTTCCGCCCTTTTGCCGCTTCAAATCCTCCTGGTATGATTTATAAGCCAATGATGGAAAACAAAGGTGTTGCTCCTTATCCTACATCAGACCCTGTAGGAAGTCCTAAATACACAGCTTTTGGAACACCGTATGTTACGACGGCGAATTTGAATGCAGCAGTTCGCACATACACTGCTGATACCCCAACAAGGTAAAGTAGTTTTTTACTCAACAACAAAAGAATGTAGTATATTCTTTTATTGGAGTGCGCAGCATCTTAGTAATTCATTAATCGATAGAAGTAGAGGATGGCAAGTCCAACTAGTCGTGAGCGATCAATGGAGATTCCGAGAAGACTTTTAGATCAATATTTTCAAACAACCGCATACCCTTACACACGTCATCATCTTGATTCATTTAACCAATTCCTTGAATCCGATTTACCGGCAATTCTGAAATCACAGAATCCTTTAATTGTTCTAAAGGATTTGATTCCTGGAACAAATACTTACGAATACAAGGTTGAGATTTATGTTGGAGGTCTCGATGGAACAGCATTGAGTCTAGGTACACCGACACTTCAGCATCATGGAGGCGATGAAGTGCGTCTACTCTTTCCTAACGAGGCTCGTCTGCGTAATCTTACATATGCCGCAGGCCTCTATGCAGATATTCTTGTTCGCGTGACCTTTGGTCGCCCCATTGAAGGTCAGCCGAGTGTTCGTGAGATCAAAATGGATCACTTTCCTTTGGCTCAGATTCCTATAATGTTGCACAGCAAGCCTTGTCTGTTATATAATAAACCAAATGAGTTTTTACAGGCTGTAGGCGAATGTCCTTATGATCAAGGTGGGTATTTCATTATTGCTGGATCTGAGAAGATTTTGATTTCTCATCAGGAGCAGGCCTTTAACACACTCTATATTTTGAATCAGGATGCTGATCCAAAGGTGGCAACATATGCGTCGATTTCTTGTTTGAGTCCTGAGACTCGTCAAGTTCGTCGTGTTACCTTCAATATATCACGAAAGACTGAAGCACTAGAAGTTGGTTTACCCTATGTGCGAAAACCGGTTCCAATCTGTATCTTATTTCGCGCTTTGGGAATTCAATCAGATCAGGAAATTGCAGAAATGATTTTTCCAAATCTGGAGTCTGAAGAGGCCAAGTTGTTCGAGCCATTTCTGATTTCTTGCTTTACGAATGCATATCCTATTCTGGATACCTTTTCAGCCATTGAATATATTAAGACTCTGACGAAGGGCTTTGGTGAGGCTCACGTCTTAGATATTCTTCATAATCAAATGTTTGTTCACGTTCCTGATACAAAGGGTGCTCGTGCAGCCTATTTGGGCGATTGCGTTCGTCAGATCTATCGCGTCTACGTAAATCTTGATAAGAAGACAGATCGCGACGATACTCGTAATCAGCGTGTCCTTGTCTCTGGTTTTCTGACTCAGATGTTATTTCAGGGCGTCTACAAGGATTGGTCAAAGGCTGTTGGGCGTGCGATCGATGAGGAGTACAATTACAATAAGCAAGTCTACAAGGGTGAGAGTTTTATGAATATCTTTGCTGAAACCAATTCGTCTCAGATCTTCAAACCGTTTATGATCACGGAAGGCTTGATGCGCGGGTTCAAGGGTAAGTGGGGAACAAAGTCTGGAGAAGATAAGGTAGGCGTTTTACAGCCTTTATCTCGTCTTTCTTACATTGACTTTATGAGCCACTGTCGTCGTGTAGTCTTAGAGTTCGATACTGGAATGAAACTGACTGGCCCTCGTCATTTACACACAAGTCAGTATGGCTATTTCTGTACAAATGAGACACCTGGTGGCGCGAGCATCGGTATAACAAAGAACCTTACAGTTCTTGCAACGATTAGCACACCTACACCCTACAAGAAGTTTATTGAATGGCTCGAGAGACGTGAGTTCTTAATTAAGGTATCAGATGCCGTTGGAAAGGTTAGATATCTTTGTATTCCTGTATATATTAATAATGGTATTGTTGGATACACACTGTATGCAAATGAGCTAACGATGATGTTGAAATTGATGAAGTGGACCGGTTGCCTATCTGCATCGGTAGGCGTTGTCTTCTTTATTCGCGATCGACGCATTCTTATTAATTTTGATGAAGGACGTCCTCTGCGCCCTCTTCTTCATATGGATCCTTGGACACCGACATCATTTCCTAAGAGTAAGCTTGCTGAATCTGGAACCACGTGGCGTGATGCTGTTATGGGATTTTTACCGCAAGCCAAGGGTCGTTCATTATCGTGGGTAGGATTTTCAGATCCGCTAGCCGAAAATAAGAAGGTAAGTCTGAAGGAATATATTGAGTATTTAACACCATATTCAGGAATGATCGAATACATTGATCCTTATGAGCAAAATGAGACCTATATTGTAAACTATCTGGAACAGGCGATTGATGAGACAACTCACGTTGAGATTCATCCGTCCAGCATTATGAGCGCAATAACATCATTAATTCCTTTTAGCCACCACAATCAGTCGGTTCGTAATCAGTTGGGAGACAGTCAGAGCAAGCAAAGTATCTCAGTGTATGCTACAAATGCTCAGATTCGCTATGATAATCAGAGTAGCTTATTAACAAATGGTGCACCCCCACTAGTTAGAACCTTATACTATGACTATCTTGGACAGGGTCGTATGCCTTACGGTAATAATGTGATTCTAGCGATGGGAATGTTTCAGGGATACAACCAGGAGGACGGTATTGTGATCAACTTTGATGCTCTACAGCGTGGACTTTTCAACACGGTTCACTACAGATCCTACGATGTCTTTGAGGAAGATGATGACAAGGCAAAAACGAGAACTCGAATCTCGAATCCTAAAAATGTTCCTGGCTGGACGGATCTGAAGACAGGATACGACTATTCTCAATTAGACGATACGGGTGTCGTCAAGGTAGGATCCTATGTAGATGAGAATACAATTCTAGTCGGTAGAACCATTGAGGCTCCAAATGGTCGTTTGGCAGATGCGAGTGAAAGTGCTCAGGTCTGGACTCACGGACGCGTAGAGTCGGTTGTTGTACTTGTCAATAATAAGGGGCTCAGAACAGTCAAGATTCGGTGTGTTGAATACAGAATGCCTGAGTTGGGCGATAAGTTCTCCAATCGCCACGGGCAGAAGGGTACAATAGGAATGGTCGTACGATCATATGATTTGCCAAGAACTAAGTCAGGTATTGTTCCTGATATGATGATGAACCCTCACGCAATTCCTTCTCGTATGACGATTGGTCAGATTATGGAGATGATGTTGGGTAAGGTTGTAGCAAACCTAGGTGCGATTGGAGATGGAACAGCCTTTACAGATGACGGGCGTCTGACAAAGCAGTTAAACTTTGCACTAGAACAGCTTGGATTTGAGAAGTATGGCAATGAAATTATGTACGATGGAACAACTGGTAAGCAATTGAATACAGATATCTTTATTGCACCGAACTTCCAAATGCGTCTGAAGCATATGACGGAGGATAAGTGGAATGCTCGTGGAAAGGGTCGTAGAGAGCAACGCACACATCAACCGACTGGAGGTCGTGGTGCACAGGGTGGTCTTCGTATTGGTGAGATGGAACGTGATGCAATTGTTGGCCACGGTATTAGTGCATTTACTCACGAGAGTTATATGTTGCGATCAGATGGTGTAAGTTTCCGTGTGTGCAAAGGGTGTGGTACGATACCTATTGAGAACCCAAAAACGGGAATGTTTGTATGCCCTCTCTGTACTGGACCTGTTTCTTACATTGGATCTACACCGAGTGATCTTGAGCTTGTTCCTCCTACACGCAAGACTCAGGTGACCTCAGTGACAATTGAGATGCCCTATGCATTCAAGGTTCTCGCTCAGGAACTTGAGACGTATATGAACATTGGAATGCGTATTCTGACTGAGAAGGATGTACTGCAATTATCGGGTGTCAGTGCTGATGATTTACCAGTGGATGCAAAGGCTCAGGGTGGCCTCATTGTTTTACCTGAGCGCATTCTTCCTGACACAAAAACACCGAAGTTCAGAGAGCCTACTGATGATGATGCAGTAGAACCGAACCCTGAGCTTCTGATGAAGTTAGGTGCTGCACCGCAGATTGAACCTCGTGTCTCTGAAGGAGATGATGTAGTTGTCAGTGGATCTGTTGCAAACGTCATACCTGCGAATCAACTACAGCCTGGTCAGGCACCGGTACAAGGAACTTTGATTGCAACGTCTACAGGAGAAAATCTGTTTCAACCAAATCCGACAACGGTAACAGTTGTTCCACCGGCGAGACGAATTAATGTAGTGGGTGGACCTGAGGCAGTTGATGCTGATGAAGATCTTTCAGCAGAAACAGCTGCAAATACTCGTGCAAATTCTGGATTTGTTGAATCCTCTGCAGTTCCCTTGGCAAACCCATCAACACTTGGACAACCACAGATTCAAGCAGGCCCGGCACCCTTTGCCAATCAAGCACAGCAAGTTCAAATGCAGCCAATGAACCAGATTCCAAGCTTTGCACCACAGTACCAGGGAATGCCTGCGTACGCAATGGGTCCAAATGTCTATGGGCAGCCATTCCAGCAAGGATACGCTCAGCAGCCTTATCAGCTCCAGGGTCTTAATGTAGGAAGTGCTCCTGCAGTGTATGCTGCATCTGTACCGCCTCCTCCTGCTCAAGTGTATACTACAAATATTCCTGGAGCTCCTCCGACCATTTCTGTTGAAACGGATCCCTTTGTTATGCAGCAATATGGAGCACCACAACCTCAAGGCCCTAAGCCTAGAAGGACATTAACATTACGAAGAGGACGTGGTGAGCCTGGTTCTGCTGGATTAGGAGCAGGTGCAGGATCGGTAGGGGCTCCAGAGGGACAGACGGGTGGTGCCAATGTGACAGTGACTGTTATCAAGGGTACATAAAAATTTGATTTGATCGCTATAGAGAAATAGGGTATGTCGCAATTTGTAGAAAAGGTATTCAAATCGCGCAAGACTTTACTTGAAGTCTTACACGATCGAGGCTATGATACGGAAGCTCAGGAGAAGATCGGTCCTGAGGAGATTCGCGCTGCACTAGCTGCCACTCCAAATGGTAAGGCGCTAGAATTTACAGTGAAGACACGTGAAGGAATGAAAACTCCAACGCCTACGATTCGCGTCTATATCTTTATGATGCGAATCAAGCAAAAGTTGCCCGGCTTTCTGTCTTCCTTTGAGGTTCCGATGAATGCGACAGATGAGACAATGAGTTCAAAGTCAACGACACAGCTTGGATCACCGGTTGACCCGGCTCTAACAAGTGTTATCTGTTTGATCAATGAGCCTGTGGTTAGTGTATTTCACCAGGCGTCAATCAATATGTGGTCAAGCAAAAGGCTCCGGCTCAGCTTCTTCCATTTGGACAGTTTTCAGATGAATCCGCTCAAGCACTTTGCGGTTCCGCCTCACGAGATTGTTCCGACTGAGGAGCACGAAGAAATGATGAAGTCAATGTACATCACTGCAAAGACGCAGTTTCCGCTCATTCGCTACCACGAAGATCCTATCACGCGTGTGATTGGCTGCATTCCTGGTGATATTATTAAAATTACGAGACCAAGCCCTTCGGCAGGAGAATATATTGTATATCGGGTCTGTGTACCTTAGAATAGAGAAGACACGATGCTAAGTAGTAAACAAGAGTATTTGGCAATTAAACAACAGTATGATGGATTAAGCGCAGTTGATATTGATTCTATTTTTGCAGGATTACAGAGTAAAACAGGACAAGCACTTACAAATGATATTGATGTTGTAAAAAATTACTATAATACTCTTACAAATTCTACAACAGGTGTAATTCCTAAACTTCAAAAACATTTAGATAACACTACAACTGATATACTCAAGGCTGAGCCTTCAGTAAATAAAGAAAGATATACAGAGCGTATATTTCCTAATCGTAGCATCGCTAGTCGTGAGATATTAGGTGGATTTTTTCCGATGATGCATCCGAATACGCTACCTTACATTCTTTCTGGAGGCATTTTTATGGCTGCCTTGGCAATCTTTATGATCTTTGACACTCTAGGATTTAGAGGAAATGTGTCTCTTCCCCCGGCATTGGCAGGTATGGGCGCAGGCCCTGTTGCATTTTATAAAAATCCTCTTGTCCTAGGTGCTGCATCAGTTGTTTTTCTTATTGCTGCAATCATATTTGCTGTTAAGTATTTTACTAAATAAGGATAGTAGATAGAGCAATGGCTACAACCACAGTTGCAAATAGACCTTCATTTTGTGATGAAAGCAATTGGAAATCATATACCTGGGCTACATATATTGCAGCAGGTGGAAATACAGCAACAGGCCCTATGTATTATCCTTCTTCTCCTAACATAGAGTGCTTACCTCAAAATGGAGCAGGGTTTAGTAGCACCTCACTTGATAGTAAAGGAAATGTATTAGACGAAAGTCTAACAACCGAGATTACTAAACTTCTAACAGCTGCGGGTGCACTTCCCCCATTAGTCGATACAACTACAGGTAGTCTTAAATCATCTACAACTGCAATGCCAAATGAACAGGCAGAAACACCTGAGAATCTTGCTTCAACATTTAGTTCAAAGGCAAAAAATCTAAGAGCATCCTTTATCAATGAATATTGCTTTTATCATTCCGCGTATGTTTTTGCTCTGAAAGAATTACTTACTGCGGCAACTAATCAGGGATTTGTAGATCAGACTCAAGGGAAAATCTTAGCATCTAAGGTAATTAGAACAGAAGGTTCAGTTAATATACTGTACGGTGGGCTTACTGGATCAGGGAATTCAATTGCACCAACTGGATTAATGGGTCATGTATACATACTCAATTCAAAACTCAATCAAATGATTCAATTGATGCAGAAACTTCAAAGTGTCAGATTATCAAGTCTAAATACCAATTTTTATGGAGTGTTTAGTGATCCTAATAGTAATCTAAATAAACCTCTTTCAGATGTACAGACTAAGTTGCAGACTGTGTCAACTGTACTAACAAAGGGCGACTTTGAGATGTCTGCTAAACAATCAATGATTGACTATACCTTGGAAAAAAATTCTTCTTCCCGGAACTTACTGGCAGTCTACGGTTTTATGAATATTGTTGCTGTTGGCCTCCTATTTTACTTGTACAAGGCTGCCAAGTAAAAAGTAGATGTGATTATTAGATATGACAGATATAGGAAGATTGGTAGATAGTACTCAAAGTTTAACTGATTTAGAACTTAAGGGCTATCTTGCTAGTTTGAGTCCTGCAGAACAAAGTCAACTTATTACTGGTTTTAATAATACTGCAGTAGCTAATAGCGCTGCAAATAAATCAGCTAATTTTACTGCTGCAAATCAAGCAGTTTTATCTGCAGATAATAGCATAACATCAGCTGCATATTATTTACTGAGAACACAAAATTTAACTAGTTTGGCGAATGATGTGTATAAGATAACAGACAAACAGGCAACTGAAAAAACAGTCAATAAGACTCTTGCTAATCGTCAATATGAGATCAATGAGTGGTCAAATTCAAATAAGCTCGATACCTTGTATTTCCTTCAGATTTTGTTTATAACGTTAACATTTACTGCAACCCTCTTGTTTTTACAGAAAAATGGTATGATACCGTCATATTTATTCAGCCTCCTTTCTTTTCTTGCAGTTGTTTTTGCAGTGATCGTCTTGATTTTTCGGTGGCGCTTTACGGCAGTGAAACGCGATGGACAGTACTGGAATAAACAGAGATGGCAACAACCTTCATAAGAATATCCATCTCAAGTTAGAAATGGGTGAACTCGCTGCACCTTATATTCAATCAATCGAAGGGTTTACAAATCCTACGATTGATAGTGCGATTAGGACTATTATGACTACGAATGCAACAGTTGATGATAAGAAAAATAGCATAGATTTTATAAAATCAATTGTTGATTCACAAAAATCAATGGCAGATACTCTTATTAAATCTGCAGGTCGCATAACAAATTATTCAAATCAGAAGCTACTGTCAAATAACGCTTTTGATGCTGGATTTGATACAGATACTCCATCTCAGCTTGGAGGCCAATCTGAAACTCTACAAGGATTCTCCTACTTGCTCTTGTTTGGATCGTATATAGCACTAGCAATTGTTCTAACAATAAAAATTTATGTTTCGACACAGAATCCGATTAATTCAGGATTAGCTTTCTTAGGTTTTCTCTTTTTGGGGATATTTGTGGTAGCTCTTGTAAGGCAAACAGCCTAGTTTTTCATTTCTGCCTCTAGCTTCTTATTCGTATCATACTCTTCAAGATCCTCTTCAGTATTGAACACAACCACGCCTCGGTAAAACTTACCCTGGCTCGGTTTTCCAAACTCATCTTCAAGTCGCTTATTCAGTTCAGCCTGAGTCAGTCGCTTTCCAGCACCTCCGACCGCCTCATACCAGTAGCGATAGGCTCGCCAGAAGTCAGTTAAGGTTGTCTGCTGATCACTTTCGTTGTCGACTCGCATACGACCAAAGCGAAACTTGGCATAGGAATCAAAAGCTTCCCTATACGCAAGACTTGCCATCATAACAACCTCTGGCGCAGGCTCAAGCCCACCATTGTCGCATACTGCATACTCAGTCAGATAGATATGGACCAGGCGACTGAAGAAGGGAATACGCCACTTGTTGAACTTACCGTTCATATTCATATCCTTCAGGAATACATTTGGCTGACCAAGTTCCTTATCACCAGGATTCACGAACTTGCTCTCAAACGGAATCAGGCGCACACGGCGCCACGTACCACGATCCATACTGTGAATCGCCGGCAGATTGTTGCACATCATAAAGAGCTTACCTGAGATCTTGAAGCGCTCCTGATCTGCGAATAAGCCGCGAGCCTCTACAGCATCCTCACCACTGAACTGCTTCATACGGCTGGTATTCAGCGGCTCCTTATCATCAGGCTCTTGCATATAGATGAAACGCTTATTCTTGATGCTCATAATATCTGGATTCGCCGCACCTGAGTCAGGACGCTTGCGAGTCAGTGCAGTCGACTGAAGTGAAGACTGATAATCACCTAGAGTCATAATCATCAGATCAATCAACTTGGATTTTCCATTGCCACCTACACCCGAGAATGTATAGTAGCACTGCTCACGATTCTTGCCTTCCAAACACGATGCAAGGAGACGAAGCACATAGACTCGAAGCTCTGGTCTGGGGAAGAGCTTGGCAAAGAAGTCATCAATCTCAGCCTGTATAGGATCTGAAGGATCATACTCGACATAGGGAATCGGCTCAAACTCGGGGAGATCACGACCAACCTGAAAGGTCACATAGTCTTCAGGTGCACCGTGCTGAAAGAAGTTATAGGCGTCTCCCTCATCCTTACGCATCGGCAGCATTCCAGGGCCGTTTGGATTTTTCTTGATCGCATCAAGATTGATTACACCATTTGCACAGCCGACACGCTTGGGATTGCTATTCAACTTGTTTTCAAAGTTTTCCTCATAGAACAGACCAATTGCCTCCTTCATCACGCTATCCTTGAAGCCGCAATTGTAGAGCTTCATCTCGAGATCAGTCAGCTCAGCGAACTTCTTGTCCTTGACGTCGGCACGCTGCAGATCCTGCTTTTGCTTAATCGTGTTGATAATCTCTTCAGTTGTCTTGATCTCATCATTTAGTTTGATAGCTTCATTGACCTTATCGCTGCGAATGGCTGCACGCTTCTCAACAAGTTCTTTGAGGGTCATCTCCATCGCCTCAAGGGTCTTGGTCATTGATGCGAGATTGCTCATCGTGTTGTATTCAGGGCTACGCTTGAAACTGTTGCGAGCTTCCATTACGATATCTGCAACCTCAATACTGATCTTATTGCGGAGGGCAACACCCTGATTGATCTTCTTCCAGAGATGCAGATCCTCACTGAATTCAAACCATTCAGTCTTTCGGGAGTCCACAGATGCACGATAGTTATCCTGAAACATCTTCTTCATTAGACGGGCTACGTGATTGTGAGTCGGGGTTGTCGAGTGAAGAATATAGTTGATCATATCCTTCTCAAGAATGTCCTGAAAGGCAACAGGATTGTCCTCACGCGCCCAGTATCTCAGACTGCAGATCGTTAGACGCCGGCCATCTTCAAGCTTCTTCATTCCCAGATCCCAATCACGCTTCAGCTTGCTGACATCATTCTGACTGAACTTGGGCGACTTGGCGCTGAACTCCATCCACAGATTGAAGAAGTCATCGGTTGGGCTGATATTGTGAAGGCAGAAGCCAACACGCATCCACTGATCATAGGAATCTGCTCGCTCCTGGCTCAAACAGTGAAGGACAAGTTTTTTACAGAATTCCAGATCCTCATAGGCTAGATCGAGAGGTACACTTAGATCAGATTGAATAAGTTCATTTGCGAGAATAGCTGAGGGTGCATTTGAATCTTCAGCAACAGGCTGGGGTGCAAATGAGAGTTGGCTACTCTTGAGCCGATCAAACATCGGCTGAACTTCCTCGAGCACTGCATTATCATCTTCTGCGAGATTGAATCGAATGCTTAGAAGTTCTAGAAGTTCACGAGGATCATAGTTGAGAGTTAGTTCAGATGACCACGAATCAGTTCCAGGTTCGTAGACCCGAATGGTCTTCAGATCATATGCAGGGATATTCTCCTTGCTCTCACCATACAGAAACCAGCCCTGCTTCCGAGTACACGACTCATCATAGACATCCTTTACAGAATTTGTAAATCCAGTTCCCTTGAATGCCTCGGCAACAGCATCCTGATTCAGCATCCAATTACGGAGAACAGCCTGTTTCTCAAAGGATAAAATCAGATCTGGACACTCGATGTGAATACCGTCCTTGATCTCACCCTTGTTTTCATAGGCTTGCGGCCTTAGGGAGACGAAGAAACGAAGCTTCTCGTAGGCCTTCAGATCAAAGAATGTAGTCAGACCCTCAGAAATCTTTTCTAGAAATGCATCAATGTGCGAAAGCTCGAAGGGGTGATCTAGAGAACGATCCTTGCGGTACCGAAAGTCTAGATCAATGAGCAGCGGCTTAGGACCAGTAGGAGTCGGCTGCTCAATCAGATTCAAAGGACGACTCTTATCCTTGAACAGGTACTGAAATGCCAGATCAAGAAACAGTGGGTAGTCATCATCTGATACGAAATACTTGCCACCTTTCATTCCTGTTATGGTTGCGGGTCGCTTATCACCACTCATCATACGGTGATCATCTAAGAATCGTAGAAGAGTTGTAGGAGCCGACATAGTGTACTAAATCTACGGTGTGGACCGGGTTAAATTTTTGAGGGTGGTCGCTATAATCTGCAGATTTGCAAATTCTTACATCATCAGATGACGGAGAATTTACAAATAAAATAAGAGTTTCCACTTTACCAAAAAGTTTCCAGTTGCTAGTGTATCATAGCGGCCCTTTGGAGCCAAAAATCGCTAGAACTAATTTACCGGCCTTGTAGCCAAGGCCTAAAAATTGATACCTTCCAACTTCATAGAGAAGACACAATGGCGTCTACAATGAAGTTTTGCCCGGATTGTCGGTACTATATGGCGCTAAAGTCAGATTATGATAAGGGTGATCCGAATCCTCAGCTTCGCCGTGTCTGCATTAATTGCAATCGCAGCGATGTGGAGATTAAGGGTGGACTCATTTCTGAAATGAAGGTTCAGCAGAAGTCATCTGAGGCCTTTAAGATTATGATCAATGAGTTTACTCGTCAGGACAATACTCTGCCACACATCAAGATGATTCCTTGCCCAAGAGATGAGTGCCCGAGTAATATTGGTGGAGTCGAGCGTGATGTTATCTATATGACCTATGATACTCCGGGTAAGAAGAACTTGTACATCTGCAATGTCTGTGGTGAGCAGTGGAAGTCTAGGTCTTAGATTTATCCTCTTCAAACCGTGTATCCATTTCAGCATCAATCGTTCCAGCGAGCATCGGTGGTAAAGAAAGCCATTCAAGCCCATCAATCTCTTCAAACTTTTTTGCTATAAAAAGTTGATAGGGTTTTTCAGTGTATCGTTCCATTAGCATTGCAAAATAGATATCTGTTTCTGATCCACAGAATCGCTTATCAAGAGCAAAATCTTGCAGCATATCCTTGTAGGCATCTCCAAATTCACTCCAAGCATTTGCATCTCCTGCCATACATCCGGCACCTAGTATCTGCGATGGAAATGGGTATTTCATTTCATTCTTTTCGTGCCAGTCTTGTACATAGGATTCTGGAATTTTTTGAATTTCAAGCATTGCAATACGACCAGGTTCGCAGATTCGAGGAACTTCTTGAGGGAACAGTGTAAGATATTTTAGATGAGCAGGAAAACGAATAAGAGTTGCGTCGATCCAAACGAACCATGAACTGTAAAATGGGTTTTGGCCTACAATAATGCGCACACACTCTTGTTTAATAGCAGCAAGAGCGTAGTGTTCTGCTTTCTTATTGCTTGTTTCTCGAGTAGGATCTTTTGCTTCCTCTTTTCTCCAGAAGTCCATCATTAAAGGACAGGCCATCGCAAAACTTTCGAGAGGACGAACACGAATCTGAGTCTGCTCAAGAAAAGGTAGACGCCACTGATGAAGCTCAAGTGCTAACTCTTCAGTTGTAAAAATTACAAGTGCACATGGTATCTTACAGAGAGATCTGAGCCAAAGTCTATACTGTTTCTTACTGGGTCCATTGAGCAGTGGATAAAAGGCAGAAACAACAGTTATCATTGAACTTGTCATACTCCAGGATACTTAATGATCTTTGAGATTTGTTCCTTAGAAAAATGGACTCAGAGTCTCAAGTACCTCCTTTTGAATTTGCAATCTCTACAGGAAAACTCTTAGCCAAAAACTATGTTGTAGATCGTGATACGCAAGCAGATGATCCGGTAATCCCTGTGCATTTTATGTGGAGTGAGAATTACAGGATATTTTATGAGATTATTAAAGATCAGATTAAGGATCCTCGTCTACCTCTAGTACCTACTGAAATAGATCAGTCAGTCTTTGATAAGGAGTTGTATCAGATTAAGAATGAGCACTTTTGGCAGGGGTCTAATTTGAAGTTGGATACTCTTCTTTCAATTCTAAAGTCGGCAACGCCTAATTCATATTTGATCTTTACTGATATTGACTGCGTGTTCAAGCCGACTCTTTACAATGCCGTACTGCCGTATGTCAAGGCTGAGAATGATATGTGTTTTTTGATTGAGAGTCAGCACGTAAATATTGGATTTATGTTGTTCCGTGTATGCTCAGATGTTATTAACTTCTGGGAAATGATTCGTGCAAAGATGATTGAGAATCCAACATTGGATCAGAAGTATATTCAGGAGCTGCTGCCGAATTACTTGGGGAAGTGGTGTTTTTTTGACGACCAGTTGCTGTCGTGCACGAATATGTGGAAGGCAGAGAAACCCTTTGCGATGATTCAGCTTCTATGCTCGTGTTTGGGTAAGGAGTTTAATATGGCGGAAAAGATCTTCTATGCGGCTCAGCATATGCTTATCGAGCCTTATATGAAATTTGTAAAGCCAGAGATCTTTCCTTATATTTACAAGTTTCAGGATATTTTAATGGAATCGCAGAAGCGGCAAAAGGCTGCGGCCAATACTTAAATTCCTTTCCGGGTCTGAATGTATATGGACGTCTTTAACCAAGTTCAAAAGATCGTTACGGAGAATGCGATGCAAATTGGCGTTGGCTTATTGGTTGCGGTTTTAATCGCTGGAGTTGCCTGGTACTGGATGGCCCGTTCCACACCGGCAAAGGGTGAGAGCAAGGTTCTTGAGAACCAGGCTCGTGTAGCTGAGGCTGACATGAACACAATGATTCCACCGAGCGCTGCTGGACCTGAGCCGAGCGCACCTCAAACAATGTCAGCAGAGGAGATTGACCAACAGCGGGCAATGTTTGCTCAGCAGCACGCACAAATGATGGCGCAGAACCAGCAGGGACAAAAGGAGGAATAAAAAGATAAGGCATTTTTAAGTAGAATACGTAAGAAACGATATCAAGATTTGATCTAGATTCTTAGGTAGATATGGCGACAATAGGCGCAACAGGTCTACAGGGAGTACAAGGAATTCAAGGCCAAGCTGGACCTCAAGGAGCAACTGGTGTGCAAGGTATACAGGGAGTCCAAGGGCAGCAGGGTGTTATTGGACCGGCAGGTAGAGATGGTATTCTTGGAGGTCAAGGTGCAACCGGTCCTCAAGGAGCAACTGGCCCTGCAGGTGCATCAGGAGCAGATGGTACTGGAACTACAGGTGCAACAGGACCTGCAGGTGGCCCTACAGGAGCTACTGGACCGACAGGCTCTGTAGGATTTACAGGGCCTCAGGGGATTCAGGGTGTAAGCGGTATTCAAGGAATTCAGGGTAATATAGGTCCGCAAGGAGCACAAGGAGCAACTGGATCTCAAGGAACACAGGGCATACAAGGATTAACTGGATCTACAGGTCCAACGGGTGTTTCGGGTGCAACAGGTCTAACTGGTGCAACGGGTGCAACAGGACCTACAGGTGTCTCAGGTGCAACAGGTCTAACAGGAGCAACAGGTGTAACGGGTTTAACAGGTTCTACAGGTGCAACGGGTCCACTTGGAGTGACAGGAACAGCTGGACCAACTGGTGAGATTGGAGCAACAGGAGCTCAAGGAATACAGGGTGTCACTGGAGTTCAAGGAATTCAGGGTAATGTAGGTCCACAAGGAGCACAAGGAGCAACTGGATCTCAGGGAACACAGGGTATTCAAGGATTAACTGGATCTACAGGTCCAACGGGTGTTTCGGGTGCAACAGGTCTAACTGGTGCAACAGGAGTCTCAGGTGCAACAGGTGCAACTGGAATACAAGGATCTACAGGTTCAACAGGTCCTACTGGTGTAGGTGTGACAGGTGTAACAGGTCCTCTTGGAGTCACAGGGAATGCAGGTGAAACGGGTGTAATTGGCGCAACAGGAGCTCAGGGAATACAAGGTGTAACAGGAATTCAAGGAGTTCAAGGTAATGTTGGAGCTCAAGGTCTACAAGGAGCAACTGGTGCTCAGGGAGTTCAGGGACTCAATGGAGGCTATATGTTTAAAATTACAGTATCGTCTTCAGCATTTTCTGTTGCGAATACAAGCGTAACCAGTTCAACGGTTGTTGTCATCACTCCTGCTTCTGATCCTGGATCAGGTGTACGCTACTGGGTAACAACATCAGCAGGTGTAGGCTACACAATTAATTTAAGTTCATTCTCATCTAATATTGTATTTTATGTTTCAATTCCAAATTATTAAGTAGCTGATCTAAAAAACTCCTACCCTAAACTAAGAGTATGAGCACAGGACCCACTGGTGTTACAGGTTTACAAGGAATTCAAGGATCTACAGGGGCAACAGGAAGTCAAGGATTTACAGGAGTCACAGGATATCAGGGTGTGCAAGGAATTCCTGGAGCCAATGGCACCTTAGGCGCAACAGGAGCAACGGGTGCAATAGGTGTTATTGGAGTCACAGGATCATCTGTTGGTAATACAGGTCCTACTGGACTTGTAGGTGCGACAGGTGTAGGAGGAGGTAATACAGGAAGTACGGGACCTCAAGGTGCAACAGGTGCAACAGGTTTAACGGGCGCAACAGGTTTAGCATCCACTGGAGTCACAGGTTTAACAGGAGTAACAGGTGCAACAGGAGCAACAGGTGCAACAGGTGCAACAGGTTCAGGTGGAGTAACAGGTGTCTCAGGGGCAACAGGATCAGGTGGAGTAACGGGTGCAACAGGTGCAACAGGAGCAACAGGTGCAACAGGTCCAACAGGTCCAACAGGTCCAACAGGTCAATCAGGACCTACAGGTGTATCAGGAGCAACCGGTTCGACAGGTTTGTTAGGCGCAACGGGTGTTACGGCGGTTGCAGGTGGCGGCTCAAGTGGTGTTTCAGGAGTAACAGGTGCAACAGGTGCAACAGGTGCAACAGGACCTACAGGAGTAACGGGTGTGACAGGCCCTACAGGAGTCACGGGTGCAACAGGTGCAACAGGTTTAGCCTGGCTTACGACAGGTGCAACAGGTCCAACGGGTGCAACAGGGGCAACAGGGCCTACTCCATTTAATACAATTCCGAATGTATTTGCTAGTATTCGACCTAGTGATAATTATAATGTTATTTTGACTAGAAACGCTACTACAAAGAGAATTTATAGTACTTCAATTTTTCTTACAAGTGGAGTTAGTTATTTTGTAAGTGCAGCAGGTCAGATTGAATTACCAGGTAGTCCACCACCAGCTGCATCGGATTATGCAAAAATTGCACTTGGAGGAGGTGCCTCCGATCAGCCTTATCAAGCCGTTATAGGGGATTTTCAATTTTATCCTACATATATATATACAGGACAAAGTGTTATAGACTGGAGCCTATCGGGTATTTATACAGGAACTGCTGATAATCAACTATTCCAATTAAGAGTAAATTGTTATTCAGATATAGCAGGTGATATTAAAATATTTGTTAGAACGATGATGGCAACTCAAGTAAGAATACAAACTTCATAAGTCTAAAATCTCTTCTATTTATTCTTGGTGCTGCCGCTTAGTACAACCAAGAATAAATCATTTGATAGAGTAAATGAGCACTGGGCCACAAGGAGCTATGGGTGCAACTGGAATTCAAGGTGTCCAAGGGGCAACTGGAGTTCAAGGTTTTCAGGGAGCTGTTGGATTAACAGGTGTTTCTGGAGTATCAGGTCCTAATGGTTCTAATGGGGGTATTGGATCTACGGGTGTCACTGGTGTTCAAGGAGTTGTAGGACCTGTTGCAGGTGCAACAGGTGCCACGGGACAACAGGGTGCAACAGGTATTGGAGCTGGAACCACCGGATCAATAGGTGTATCAGGACCAACTGGTACAACAGGTCCCACAGGTACAACAACTACCGGTGCAACAGGAGCAACAGGTATTCAAGGATATACTGGAAATACTGGCAGATCAGCAGCAACAGGTAGCACAGGAACAACAGGCCCTTCCGGTACAACAGGGCCTACAGGTACAACAGGGTCAACAGGTCCACAAGGTACAATTGGAGTCTCTGGGCCTATAGGTGGAACTGGAATAACAGGATTTACGGGTCCTACAGGACCAAGTGGTATTCAAGGAACAACAGGATCCACAGGATCCACTGGGTCAACAGGATTGATTGTAACAGGTGCAACTGGAGCAACAGGCTCTGTAGGAGTATCAGGGCCTACAAGTGTAGGTGTTATAGGTCAAACTGGCCCTACAGGTGTACAACCAACAGGAGGGTCTATAGGAGTGACAGGTGCAACAGGGTTGGAGGGAATTGGAGTATCAGGTCTTACAGGAGCAACAGGTCTTTCAGGAGTTTCAAAACCTGTAATTATACGTTCTTCTGCTCTGGCTGCAAATAGTTTTAGTTATTCATTTACTAGAGCAGCACCATCAGCAACTGTTTTTAATAGATCAATTACTTTAACAGCTGGATACATGTATTATGTTCAAGCAAATGGATCCTTTGTTAATACAAATACTGACATTTCAGGTTTTTTTATTGGAATCGGATCATCTGGTGACTTTACAGATCTTTCTGCAAATAATGTTAATATACCTTTTATTAGATATAATTTACAAAATTGGTCAATTTCAGGATATTACTCACCACCTGTTTCGAATGAAAATTTACAACTAAGAATATTAGCAAGAATTCCTTCTGCAACTACAACATTAACAGTTTATATTACGAACTTAAATTCTCAGCTTGTAGACTATCTGCCTCCTATACAGGTTTAAACAAAAATTTTATTTCAAATGCCAAGTAGTTTAAAAACTAATTTCTATCCGTATAATCAATGAGTACAGGTGTATCAGGCGCAACTGGAATTCAAGGTATTCAAGGTATTCAAGGAGTAACGGGTACAACAGGAGCAACAGGTGCACGTGGTGCAACAGGGGCAACAGGACCAGCAGGAAATAACGCATACGTAGGAATACAAGGAATTACCGGACCAACGGGTCCTACGGGTGCCCAAGGTATTAATGGTATCATAGGCGCATCTGGGCTACAAGGCCCTACAGGTGCAGGTGCCGGTTTACCAGGTGCAACGGGGCCTACAGGTGTAATAGGTCAAACAGGTCCTACAGGTTCTACAATTTCTGGAATTGTAGGTGTAACAGGTGTATCAGGAGCAACAGGTGCAACAGGTTCAATAAGTCAAACAGGTTCAACAGGTCCAACAGGAAGCATAGGTATAACAGGTATACAAGGATCTACAGGTGCAACAGGTGTACAAGGTGTTATAGGTGTAACTGGATTAATTGGTGTAACAGGTGTAACAGGAGCAACAGGAATACAAGGAGCAACTGGGCTTATTGGTATGACAGGTGCAACTGGATCTAGAGGTGTAACTGGTGCTACTGTTACAGGTGTTTCGGGCTCAACTGGTGTAACAGGAGCAACTGGCCTTAGAGGAGTAACAGGAGCAACAGGACCAACAGGCCAAATAGGTCAAACAGGAGTTTCGGGTCCTATAGGTGAAACAGGAGTAAGAGGAGCAACAGGGCCAACAGGCGTTTCAGGCGCAACAGGTTTACAGGGTGTTGTTGGAGCAACAGGATTTAGTACAATAACTGGATATGTAATTGCTGCTATTGATTCATCAGTCACTAATACAACTGAAATTCCATCTGGTACACTAACTTCTTTAACAGGCCCAACTGCAGTCTCTTTAACAGGAGGTTCATATTACTTTGTTGAAGCTCATGGGATTTTTTATCCTTCATCTCACTATGATCTTCCTGATTCTCTAATTATATCAATAGGATCTAGTGGTAATTTTTGGACTACTGGTAATAATGATATTAGTATGCCAATTTTAGGTTTATGGAATATGTATCTTGGCTCAAATAACCTTACAGTAGCTTGGAATCTATCAGGCTATTATTATGCAAGTTCAAGTGAAACTTTACAATTGAATGTATTTCATAATTGTGATGATTCTTTATGTAAAATTAGAGTGCTTCGGTTGACTTGCCAGCTTGTAAATATTGTCAATTAATTATATTGGGACTCATAAAAGATGTATCCTCTGGTTCAAGGCGACAACAAAACGGCTCTCAATCCAAGTGCTTTTACTTCACGTGGATCCGGATCCGCCCTGCAGGAAGAACCCAGAAATAGAAAAGAGCGAATTATCCACGTGGAGGTCAATAGTAATGATCGTAATCAGACTACATATCCTAATCCGGCCGAATTCCTGTGGACCTTTTCAAACCCCCTCAAAAATGTGACCTCGATCAAAGTCACAGGTGGAACGGTACCGATTCCCTATTACAATATCGACACTCCTTACAACCAATTTATTTTTGATACTGGAACTGAAAAAAAGCTCATCACGATCATTCCAGGGCAGTATTCAAATACAACATTTCCTGGTGCTCTTAAGAGTCTACTAGATACAGCTGACGGAACGAATACGTATACAGTAACAATTAGTTCGACAACACTTCTTTTGACGGTGGTCTCTTCTGGAAATAATACCTTTGGATTTTGCTTTGGTGCAAATAACCAAAGTAATCTAACAAATCAGTTTGGAAATCCTGGTCTACAGAAGGTACGTAATCCTGGCTATCAATTTGGATTTACAGATAATGATGTGTATACAGTTGCTAATAGAACAATTGTATCACCGAATCCAGTGTGGCTCAATCCACTCTCTCGTATCTATGTTTATCTTAACTATGACACAAGTATTGATCTACGATCAATTATATTAGGTGGTGCTCGTGAAGGCCCTTCTGCAATCATTTATACATTAGATACGGATGCTCTTACTCATTATATGAAATCGCCTAGTCGCGATACATTTGAAAATGTGATTAACCCAGGATTGATAATCCCACGCATTCGCACATTAAATGTTTCCTTACAGGATGAATTTCAAAATGTAATTAATACCAATAACCGCCCAGTGACATTTCTGTTAGAGATCACCGTACTTGATTAGATACCTGCTATTGCCTTTGATGCTGCGCGAGTTAGAATACTAGGTGATAGACTGGACGCACTGCTGACTACTGCACCAACATTCGAGATGATCTTTTCCGTTGCTGCCGTCGCTGCCGCTGCCCCAGTTGCCCCAGCCGTTCCAGTCGAAGCTGCAGTTGCTGCAGCTGTCGCTGCAGTTCCTGAACCAGGAACTGCCATATCAAGTACCATTCGTGTTAGTCCAATCGTAATCAGTGTTGAGTAGGACATCTGAGTGTTAGAGACAACTGCAAGGCCAGCCTGACAGACAGGGCTTCCAGTTGTAAACATACCCTGTACAAATCCATAAAGACCGTCAGGAACACAGAAGTAGTCATATAGCTTGGCGGATGAGTAGTGTACACTGTAAGCAACAGCAGCAGACGCAACACCCTTCAAGATAGCCTCCATATATATTAAAAATAAATAGTACTCTTTAACTCAATTTTTGCCCTACTCTGCATCTGAATCAGGATAGCCTGATAGAATAACTCCATTTGGCTCATCATAGCGTCCTTTATAAGGACCTACACTATTCTTTGAGACACCATAGACTTTATTTGTCTTTGAATCAAGGAAATATTCAGAACCTGCGATCTTAATTCTCTTTACTTTGACTCGGATAACTTCAGTTAGAATAAGGGGTGCTGAAGTCGATTCAACAAAGCTTGCTGGCCCTGATACAGCTGCAGGGAGTGCAGTTTCTACTACATCAGCCTTCTTAGCTACCTTAAGTTTTCGTGGCTGCTTCGGTTGCTTTGGTTTGACTTCAGGGGCTGTCTCAACTACATCAGGTGTCTCAGTGCTTACAGTTGCTGCAGTCTTTTTCTTAGGAGCCATACTATTTGCTTTCTCTTGACATTCCTTAGCCCTTTTTTCATCGGACTCTCGAATCTTCCAGCCCTCCTTAATCTTTGCTAAATAATAAGGAGAACCGTATAATTTACAGCTAATATCTGTTGAATATGGTCCACCTACGTATCCGTGGTCACATTCTCCTTGTGATTGATATTTGAACCCAGGAATCTTGACATCGCATTCTGTACAATACTTAGGATTCTTGGACGACCCAGCTTTATTGGGACATCTGTACTCCATCCAGATATATCGGCCTTCCTTGATAACACCATCTTCTTCTTTATAGAGTTTGAATCTATTACCGGTATTTTCGTGATAGCCTCGGCGGGAAATACAGAATTGGTCCATCTCATAGGTGCTAAATCTACAGGGCGCATCTAATTCATTTTTTTACGCTGAATCTGTATACTGCGCAAGAGTTCTTGCACTCGGATCATTTGTCTCTGGACACCATCTAGGCATCCAGCGATAAGGCAATGCAATACGAACTGCAGGCAGTCCATAGGTCATTACGAACAAGCTGCGATAATAGTATTCTTCCGCAGTTCTAACAGGAAGCCACGTGCTATATTGAAGAAATGCCCTAGTTTCCCAGTTAGAAGGAACAATCTCTTCAACACGCTCCTTAATTTCCTGATACCACGACTTCTGGGGCGTTGAGACACCATCACTAAAAGCTTCCTTGCGTCTCCAGAGTACTTCCTTAGGGAGTGTTATCCCATCATCAAATGCATATCTTAAGATATACTTTTCTACACGCTCACCCTTCAAAGGACGTAGCAAAGCAGGGTCAATGCTTCGTGCAACAGAAACAAACTGCTTATCTAAGAAAGGTGTTCTAGCCTCGAGGCCGTGAGAACTAATACAGCGATCACTACGTAGAACATCAAAGTAATGAATATCCTTGAGTAGACGACCAGTCTCAGAATGGAAAGCAATATCATTTGGTGCATTATAAAAATACAAGTAGCCACCGAAAAGTTCATCTGAACCATCGCCATTAAAGACAACCTTGCAATCTGTTTGCTTGCTAATCTGTTCAGCAACAAGATAGTTTCCTACACTTGCACGCACAGTGGTTGTATCACACGATTCGATCGCAGTAATTACACGAGGAATGGCCTTAAAAAAATCATCAGGGGTCATAACGATTTCAGTATGGTCGCTTCCGATGTGATCTGCAACAATGCGAGCGTGAGCTAAATCTGCAGATCCTGTAAATCCAATTGAAAAAGTCTTGAGCGGTGGAAGGCCAAGCTGCTTCAGATTCTTTTGAACAAGGGCTGCGATCAGACTTGAATCAAGGCCACCGCTCAGAAGTGCTGCACACGGCCGCTCTGTTAACATACGCTTTTTTACAGATTCTTCAAGAGCGTAGCGTAATGCTTCTGCTGCTGACTGAAGTGAATGAGGTTCAGATGCACGATAATCAGGATGAGTGATCCACGGGATAGCGTGGTACTCAATATCTGAAATTATTGCATTTGTAGTTGCATCAAATGTCTGAATGTGCCCAGGAGGAAAGGGTGAAACTATTTCATAAAATGGCATTATTGCTTTGAGTTCAGATGCAAAGACAGCTGACTCATTTGAGTAAGTAAAAAGAGATGAGGGCGCACCTAGTACTGTTCCAACAACAACATTAGCCTTCAGGCGAGTTCCTACATACAAAGGACGTACACCATACGGGTCTCGTCCAACAACTAGACGATTTAGTTCCTGATCATAGAGTACAAATGCAAAGACACCATCAAGTGCTCTAGCAAATGCAGCCATATCATTACGATTTGATAAGTACAGATCACCTATGCAATAGCAATCTGAAATATGCTTCTCTGTTCCAAGAGCCTTTTCAATATCCCGAGCATTATAGATTTCACCATTGCACATCCACGTGATGCCACCCTTTTGAAAAGGCTGCATTCCAGCCTCATTAAGACCATTAATTGCTAGACGAGTAAATGCAAATAATAGGTTCTCTGTAAGATCAAGTTTTTTTGTCCCTTCAGGTCCTCTTGCTACTAGTGTTTGAATCCATCGATCTGGAGAAATGAGTTCAGATTTCTTTCCGAGCTTTGCCCAGATACCGCACATTAAAAAATCCCTAAAATAAACCCACAAAAGATGTTTAGACCAGATAGAATGGACGCTAGTGATGTGATCAGATCGTTGAAAGCGCAAACTATTTATCTTAATTTAGCAAACCAGTTTTCAACATTAAGGAAAGGTAATCCTACTTCGTGTGCATCAACCATAAACTGTGTGTATAACTTTGCAGATTATGATACACGGCAACTCTTTTTTGAAGGGCGATATGATTATGCTCTTGCGAGTACCTGTATAACGTGCAGCACTTGTACCACATTCGGATATCAATAGTTCCGGATAATTAAAGGATGATACTATAGATTTATAGATGTCAGATACAAACCTCAAGCCAAAAGAAGAAAGGTTAAAAGAAACTATAACAATTTTAAAGAAACTCAAAGAGATTGGTGTACCCTCAGATCATCACTTCTATAATGAAATCAAGGAGCGAATGTCTGAGTGGGTTAATGATGGTGAAGAACTCGAAGAAAAAATTGACTTTGTAAGTCATTGGGCAGAATTAAATCTTCCAGTCAAAAAAGGCCGAGTAGCGTCATTAAACTTGAAGGCAAAGACGAAAGATGAGTAATTCTTTTTCAATTATTGGAATCCAATAACAAAAAAAGAAGTATGCTCCCAGTGGGGATTGAACCCACGACTTTGGCGTCCCTTGTATAGGTTTTCACTATAAGCACCACGCTCTACCGACTGAGCTATGAGAGCTAGTCCACCTGCTAGTTGTAGCAGGCAGCGATTCAATTTTTAACGCTACTTATTCTCATGAACCCGTGCATAGGTTTCAAAAATCCAAAAAAAAAGGAAAACGATTCCTCCAAAACAGGCAACTCCAAAAAGAGATAAGGATGCATATCCAGTAATAACAAGACCATTAATATATGCATCCTTATTCTTAGTAAAATGACCTTTAATGGCTAAATTACATTCATCACTGCACCTACAGCGACAAGGGCCACGATTAGTTATAAACGTAGAGTCTTCATTAAGACTCTGTAATGACTCAGATGACTCGGATGAATCCGAGCGACTGTGTCGCATATAGAATCTACTAAAATATAGTTTAAACCCTTAGTATATTTTGCAAAGTATGAAGCTTGTTATTGCTCGCTATAAGGAGGACTTGGGATGGGAAGAAGGTTATAATAGTATTATTTACAATAAAGGAGAATCCATTCCTAATACGATTTCATTACCTAATGTTGGTCGTGAAGGGCATACGTATATCTATCATATTTTAACAAATTATAATAACCTTGATGATTATACTGTTTTTTTACAAGGAAATCCTTTTGACCACTCAAGGGATCTTTATAGTAAACTAAAAGAATTTGAGGAGCTACAAGATAAACCTGATTTCTTTCCACTGTGCCACGAAATGTTAACAGGTGATAATAAAGGCAAGCCTCATCATTGGGTAAACATTCCAGTAGGTTATTATTATAATAATCTATTCAAAGTACCTCGAACTGAATTTATTTTTGGATCTGGTGCACAGTTTATAGTATCAAAAAAACGTATTCTAAGTCGACCTAAATCATTTTATTGGAACATTTTAAAACATCTTGAAACAAGTATTGACCCAGTTTCTGTTTATTGCTATGAACGTATGTGGCAGCACATATTTGGAACTGATGAGATTCTTGATTCATTTAATCTTTTTCTTCAATAAAACAATACAACTTTCCTTTATAATATCGATAATGCAAAATAATACTAAGGCCATCAGGATTTTCATCTAACTTGCACTGGATTACAAGAGTACGATTGCCTTTCTTGAGCTCTTCACATACATCTGATTGTGTTTTTTCTGCAGTGGCCCACGTAGTTTCTGCAACGTGTTGGAAGTATCCTGGGTTCTCATTTGTGGGAGGTAATACAAACATATAAGTATATATACTATATCTATTTATATCCAGCGGTCTAAAAAATACAAAATATAAATTCTTATGTCAGATATTGAATCTGAATTGCGTAAATTAGTTTCATCCTATGGATATCAGAAAATTAATGATTCTCTACAATCAATGATGAAAGTTGAATATGAATATTTAGCAAGGCATTTTCAGCAAGCTGTAGTACCTTCTCAACCTGTAGTTCCCGTAGCGGCAGAGACTAAAAAAGTAAAAACAGCAAAGGTTAAAAAGGTAAAAGCGCTAAAAGTTCCTGCAGTTGAAGAGTCTCAAGTAAAAGAACCAATCAATACACTTGTACTCGAAGAAGAGATAAAGGATATTATTGTATCAAATCCTAATCCTGCATACCGTGATCCAAAGGAAGTGAAAGAGTATCAGAAGAATGAGGAAGAAAAGAAGCGAAAGGAAAATGAGGAAGCAGGTATTGAACTTTCTCAGATTCTCACAAAAGAGAATTTGAAACAGTGGATTGAGATTGAGGGTCATACCTATGCGTGGGTTGCGCGAGAGAAGGCAGGATGTAAGGAGTCTCAAATTGCTGCAATGGCTCAGATGATGGGAATAAGAAGCCGTATAACAAAGAAGAAGGCGCTTATAATGTCAGGGCGATAACTGGCCCTGACACCTTCTTCTTTCGTGGAGAAGGCTTTGGCTTTTCAATAGGTTCTACAGCATCATCTTCTTCAAGTGTACACGATTCACCTAATAATATTTGAATAGCAGTTTTGAGTTCATCAGATTGATGTCTAAGATCTTGTATGGTCTGAGACATCATTGTTTCAATTAAGCCAATAAGTTGTTTTTTATCCGTCTGTACCTTCTTGATCATTGTTCCAAACTTTGAGATTGCAGTCTGAACAAATACTTTTGCCTGCTCAATTCGCTGCTCAAAAATAGCTTCAGATGATCCAGTGTTTGCAGATTCCAGATTTCTATAGAATACACACGCGATACGAATAATCTGATCAAGAGTTTGAAAAAGAAATTCAGGATCAATTTCAGATGATTTTTGAACGTAGACTGCACATTGTGTTGTATTAATCCAATCCATTGTGATCTGTGCCTTAGGATTCTTTCCAACAATATTAGCTACAGGTGATAAGAAGATACCAACCACACACGATGGGTTCTCCTTCATATCACGAAGAAATTTATTAATTTCTTTTTGCTGTACCTTTTCACTCCAGTTCTTATGTTCAAATAAAACCAATGCAGAATGGATTGTTGCAGAGTGATCACAGGCGTGAAAGGGTTGTTTTGTAAGGTCCCAGTTCATAAGTTCCTTAGCTAGTTCCTTGAATCCTGCTTCACTATCTTGCCCTCTTAATGAAGAGACTGCATTGCGATGAATCTTAGATTCAAGCTCTTTCTCTTTCAGATGCAAACGCTGCTCTCGTTCGATGAACTGAGATTCTCTAAGCTTGAAGATTTCAGACTGCTTAGCTTCCATCATCTGAATCAGACGATTAGATTCAGATTGGCATTGATCACGAATCATAGTCTCAGATCTAGATACAATATGTAGATCAGATTCTAGTTCCTTATTCTTTTTCTGAAGTGTTTTAACTTCCTTAACCTTATCTTCTTCAGATTCACGTTTGAATGTTGAATATTCTTGTTCAAGACTTTTGTATTTCTTCTCTAGTTCCTTAATCTTCTTATCGTATTCAGATTTATATTCGTCAAGTTGGAGCTTCTTTTGTTGTTCGAGTGTAGTCATTTGTAGTACTAGAGGCGCAATTTGCTTAGCAACAGATGTAGATGCTTCAGATCTTACAGCTTCAACTTCAGCCTTGTGAGAATTCTGCAGATCTCGTAGGAGGTCAGCAAAGAATTTCTCCTTAGCGTACTGGCTCTCAAGATCCTTGTGAAGATCTAGAAGCTTAGATGAAAACTCAAGAACAGATTCAAAATCAACGATTGAAGCATCGAGTAATGAAGAGGGTAAAGAAAATCCGTGCCTTGTTTGAAATGAAACAATGCATCGATCATCGGGTGTTATCTCTCTACATACAAATGCTAGATCTTTACTCATTATCTAGTATACTTAACTATTTTTTAGGCAACTAAAGATATAATCGTAGAAGAAATGATCTCTTGATAAAAAAAGAAGGTGAATTATTCCAATAATATCTACGTCGTCTATAATTATTATCGCATTTTAATATTTTCACAGCATCATCTGATAAATCATACTTGTTTATAAATCGTGTTAAAGAAAATCTATATGAGGTGTTCAAACGGTTTGCTAGCTTGTAGAGTGGTTCTTTTTTTGCAGCTTCTGAATATCGTTTATGATAGGATTTAATAATATCAATATGAGACTGTATATCATTTTTGAATTGAGCTTTCTTGGGTACCAAATATTTCTTAAAATTAGTAATTGCCCTCTTACTTGATCTTAATTTCTTTTTAATAGAAAGTAGGTCTTTATTAAACTCACTATTTTCTTTTAATGTAATAATGCGATTGTGAGCACTTTTAGTATCTGCATCCCTTTGATCTAGCCAACTATGGCGATAGATCTGATTCCTACAACCAGGGCAATCAAGTGGATATCTAGAATATCCTAATACGTATTCTGAAAGAATTCTAAATGCGCAAGATGTATGGCCAACACAACCACAAGGAGCTTCTGTTTTCTTATCACCTGTAGCAAAAGCATTTGTACAGATAACACAATTCATTGAAACTGTATATTTAATATAGTTTAAGAAACTAGTATTTAAATAACTATCTTTTTACTAAAAATAATGCTAGAGAATTTTCTTATAATTTGTTATACTACACCCAATTATGAAAGAATAACAGAACACTTTTTGAATTGCTTAGATACTATAACAGTTCCAAAAGCTAACATATGTATTAAAAGAGATATTCCACCGTCAGAACTTATGCGTAAAGAAGGATTTAAGTCTAATCTCTGGTATTACTGCTTAATTACTAAATTAAAGCATTTGATTGATTCATTAGTCTTAAATAAAGATAAGTATGATTATTATATTTCATCAGATTGCGATATACAGTTTCTGTACCATCATATAGATAAATGGTATGATTTAGAACAGTATATGAAAACTAATAATAAAGATATGTATTTTATGAGAGAAGGATTAACAGAAGAAGTTAACGGGGGATTTTATATAATTTGCAATCAAAATTTAGACTCAACGATTAACTTTCTAAAAGAAGTATATGAAGAAATGTTAATAACACCATACTCAAAAATGGAATTGGGAGATCAAACAATAATAAATAAGAAAATTATTGGAATGACAAATATAGGAAAAATACCCTTGGAGTATGTAGTTTGGGGCCACGATATTTATGATCATACCAATTCATTAGTTCACCACGCAGTGCAAACTTCAGGAACTATAGATAAAATTGCTCAGATGAAAAAGGTAATTGGTTATCTTGAATAAGTAATAGAGAGATAAAAAAGGTGGGTAAAAAAAAAGTATATAGCTGTAAAAAAAGTTTATTGAGATAGAGTTTATTGAGACAGCAAGGGATCAGATTAAATCTGAAAGAAATTCATTGAAACTGCAAGGAATCT
>Ga0209400_1000249_pt1 | contig 47533 bp, 74 predicted proteins | sample M_130807_EF_Meta_FD_187313 | JGI IMG/M metagenome (GOLD analysis project Ga0209400, IMG submission 187313) | Freshwater microbial communities from Lake Montjoie, Canada to study carbon cycling - M_130807_EF_MetaG (SPAdes) (version 2) | ecosystem: Environmental > Aquatic > Freshwater > Lake... | reverse complement strand
CGACTCACACGTGAGTACCATTATCGAACTACAAAAGGAATCGTATGAAAAAAGTATTTAACGCAATTTGTGAATTTTTTGTTGCCTGGGCTGAGGTCTGGAACGAATACAAAAATGTGCGCCACAACTACTATTGATACCCATTGGTGGCCGGTCACAGACGAAGAATGGGACCAATTGAATCGGCCAAAACCTGCAGATCCTCATAAGTAATTGATGAGTCCATTTGTTGCTACCTTGGTAATGACACACATTACCATAGCCTGTGTTACCCTTTATCTGCACCGCAGTCAAGCACATCGATCGGTAGAATTTCATCCTGTACTTGCACATGCCATGCGATTCTGGTTGTGGCTCACAACAGGCATGGTCACACAACAATGGGTAGCGATACACCGCAAGCATCACAGATTCAGTGACCAGCCAGGCGACCCGCACAGTCCGCATGTGTATGGTCTTGGACGAGTTTTTTTCAAAGGAGCAGTGTTGTATCATGAAGCCGCAAAAGATAAAATCATGGTTGACGCATACGGTCGTGGCACTCCTGCTGATTGGGTGGAGCTTCACCTATACCAGCCTTACAGTAGACTTGGCATTGGCATTCTCTTTGTGCTCGACACCTTGATATTTGGCTGGTGGGGCCCGTTGGTCTGGGGTGTACAAATGATCTGGATTCCGTTCTGGGCTGCAGGTGTTGTCAACGGGCTAGCACACTGGTGCGGATACACAAATGGTTCAACTCGAGACTCAAGTCGCAATCTTGTGCCTTGGGGCATTGTGATTGGCGGGGAAGAGTTGCACAACAATCATCATCTGGCACCGGCCAGCGCACGTCTTTCTAAAAATTGGTGGGAATTTGACATAGGTTGGTTGTACATAACCATTCTTCGAACCTTGGGTTTGGCAAAATTAAAAGTATAAAACTCGCCAAACTGGTTGCAAAAAATGCTGCGACCGCACATAATTGCTAAATACAGTTGAGAAAACAAGTTGGTGCCGATGGTCGGGCCAACACAAACCCTCGCTTTATCCAAGGAGAAACACAATGTTCGCATTAGACGCCACAATCGACGCAGTACAAACAGGCAAGAAGCAATTTGTAAAAACTTTCGTAACAGACGAAAAAATTGCAGAAGCACTCAACCAGTTTGTCGACAATCAAACTGAGTACACCAAAAAAGCTGTCAAAGCCACTATGGATGCAGCTACCACAGTGATGCATGAAACTGTAAAGCATGCTCAAGAAGCTGCCAAAATTGACTATGCCAAATTTGGTGAAGGCGTTATGAAGGCCTACACAGCACAAAACAAAACCAAGTAATTGGTTGTAACGCACAAAAAGCTCCTTAACCGGAGCTTTTTTATGATTTAAAAGTTCGTCTATTTTCCCACTAAATACTTGATACAACCGAGGTCTCTTATGCGTGAGAGTTTTAACTGGAGTCAACTAGATCGCAGCAATCTGTACGGCATGCTTTATACAGCTGGACGCGACATTGTTGGCAAAAAAATCTCAGTTGATCGACTGCAAAAAAAGTTAAGCTCGCACATCAAATGCTTTTTGCCAGTCAAAGTGGTCCGAGTTCAACGAGATTTCACACATGATCCCAAGTTTGTTTATCTAGGTGGCACTTACTACAGTGACCTCGACCGGGCAAACAAAAAACGTTTTATTGAAATTGTTTTAAGCTATCATCCGTCAACTGAAGAAATCAAGATAACTGAGCACCGTTGGCGTAGAATTTGTGCCCTGTTTGCCGACACCATGCTGCATGAAATAATTCACATGCGTCAGTATCGCAGTAGAAATTTCAAATTGATTCCCGGCTATGAAAGCACTGCCCACTATCATAAACAACGAATGGACCAAGAATACTACGGGCATCGAGATGAAATGGGTGCATTCAGTTTCAACATTGCCTGCGACATGGTGGGACGATTTGGCCACAATCCTGCAGTGATATGTCGCTACATGGACGGCATGCAGGCCAAACGCCACCGGCATTCCTGTTATCACAAATTCCTAGCCGCGTTTGACTGGAATCACAATCACGTCAAGGTTCGTCAAATGAAGCAGAAAATACTCAAACAGTTGGAATATGCTGCCATTGGTCGCCCGTTCAAGACCACCACACACTTGACCTATTAACGCTGGCGTTTTCGTCCCAGTGCTTTTTCAGTGCCGAGTTTTTCAGAGGCCTGGTGCATGATCGCATGATTCGGCACTATCAACTGGCCACTGGCCTGGATCTAGAAACCATTCGCACACGCTTGTTGCCGCCCACCGACATGTGGCTTAGTTCTGAAGAAGCCCTGGAACTGGGCATCTGCAACTACATCAGTGATTTGAAATCTTGATCACTGCCAAATTGTTACTTTTTTAACCCAGCATTTTTTAATATACTGTACAGTTCAACAGATTCTTTGAGATTTGGATTTTTGCCAGCAGCTGGAACTTTTTGTTTTGATTTCAAGTCTGGTGTTAGGTCAAACTCGGGTTTGGTGGGTGCAGGCAGTGCAGGTGTGTCTTTTGCGTATTGAACAGGGCCCATATTTTTGACTGTGGCAGCAGGAGCAGATGCTTGATTGGTCGATGATGCGGCGGTGCCACCAGCCAGGCCAGCCAAACGGGCTGCATTCACTGGAGAGATATTGTCGGCGGCAACGCTGGGATCAGCGTCACGACCGTTCCAGGCATCGCCGCCGTCATCTATTATTTTTTCTATTTTGTCAGACACCTGTGCCGGAGTCAGTTTGTTTGACAACTTGCTTGGATCAATGTATTTGGGGCTAGTGGTGGATACCTGTACAGGTTTGCCGCCATTGGTCACTGTGTATTTGTAATAGTTGTAGTGTCTATTATAATGTCTGTCAGTAAGCATTATACGATTGAGTTCTGTAATTGGATCAGTTTTGCGATTGTCGCTGACATTGATACTTGCAATGTTTCCATCAAAGTCGGTTTTGTAAACCACAATTTTGTTTTGTTCTGGGGTATTCTCCGCTTCCCAAGAATCATAACCATACCCATAAGGTTTAGGTTTGTTCTTTTTGTTTTTGGCTTGATATCGCCAGTCGTCTGGATTGTCAGCTCGTGACACAAAAGATTTTGTTACATCAGCAGGACTCACTTCTGTGTTTTGTAGATGCTTGATCAACTGAGCTGCTGCCATTTCGGGATTTTGATCATACAGATCTAACAAATCATACATTTGGTCTGAAGCAGATTTGTCATCTCCGTCATCACTCTCTATATCTTCAAAACCCAAAATATCGGCCATGTCTTCTCTGGATTCGTAGTAGTCATCATCGTCTTCGGCGCCCCATTGATCAAGATGATTTTGAATACCTTTCATCAATGCCAACCCGTCTGATACAGAAAGACCTGCAACACCAGCAGGTGTTGATAACAGTTTGACTACAGGAGCTGGCACAGCCGCAGCGGCCGCAAAACTTGCCAGACCTTTAAGGAATCCTCTGCGACTTGGTTGGTCCAGAGCTTCTAGAATTTCGATATATTGTTTGAAAGTTTTCATAGTATTATTTATTCTTCACCGCTGGCGACCGCGTCCCAGGGTTGCTTTGGTTCCGTATTTTTCGGCAGGAATAGCGGGAGTTGCAATCTCGGTATCCTGGTCCTCGGCAACATCATCAACATCACTGGCACCATTCATTAAAATTTTGAATGTAAAATTGCCCTTGCTGCCTGTGCTGTAGAATGTTTTGCCCGCACTCAGCAAAACATCAGTTGTGGCCTGAGTGGGATATTTGACAAAAAATGGCTGCATCACTATTTCATTGCCCTGCAGGGAGGCATGAGTTTCAACCTGTATGAAAGATCCCCAGTTCAGTATTTCTGCTGCGGCCTTGCCAAAGTTGGTGGTGGTGTTTACCCAATCGGCCACTTCGATGGCAATGGCAGCTCGAATGTGATAAAATGGGATAATTTTTGATGGGTCTTGTGCTTTTCTTTCTTGATATCGTTTTTCAAGAGCAGGGCTCAACAGTTGCTGACCCACTACCGGTGTGCCAGCTGGTAAATTTTGCAAGCTCATGATTTGATCACGCTCTTGGGGTGTTATGATATTGGCCAACACCGCGGTGTTCAGTGCACCCGGAGTCGAGCCAGCTGTGACAACCTCCAACAAACTGACTTCTTTTTTGTACTTTTCAAGCAGCTTGACACCATCTGGGTCCTGGCGCATTTCATTGATTTTGTCCAAGAGATTTTTGGCTGATGCTTTGGCACCCCCCTCGGCCTTGGATGACAGTCCCATGGTTTGCCCTGCAGGATTGATTAGAGTGCTGTCAGTGAGTCCGCCAATTTTGCTGCCACCAAAAGTGATACGACAACTGGCATAACCACCTTGGCTCAACCAGTCTTGTTCGGCCTTTTTACCTTGGCCTGTGGTCTTGTGCCCCAGTACCAGAGCCATGGGTTGCAGCATTTCGCAGAAGTAATTGGTAAATGCAGTGAAATTCATATTGCCCAAGGGAATACGAATAGGGTAACTTTTGCTGTTCATGAATATCTCTGTGGCATTTGCTTCGTTGCTGTTGACACCAAATTTTGCCTGTATACCTCCAAGTATGTCTGCAGGACTGAGATTGTCAAGATTGCTACCTAACACATCAGTGGGCTTGTATCCAACAGCTTCTTTTTGTGCCACAGCAGTTTGCAGTCTATATCCACCTGGCAATTTGTTAGAGAACTCATTTTGCGTCAATATAGGGGATACCTTTTTGAGGTATCTGGCCAAAAAATGTTGTTTACCTTTATCGCCAACAAAATGTGCAATGCCAAATCCACCTTTTTGGTTCTTGGGTGCAGGCACAGGATTGCCATTGCTGTCGGTCCACTGTATCAAGTCAGGGTCAATGTTGGATTGTTTACAAACCTCTGCCAGGGCCTGTTGCCACTGTTCCGGAGTCTCGTATTCGCCGCCACCGGGTGGGTAAAAACTCACCCCCTGAAATACCAATTGATTGCCTTGGGGGTTGGCAAACACAGTACCAGGTTTTCGGTTGGCTAGACCCACGCTTTCGGTCACGATGTTGTCAATAAGATTAAGTAAGTCTCGCATGGCAGTTGGTGTAAGTAGTATAATACTTATCAACTGACGCAAACTCTCAACAAGGAAAAACATGCCAAATCTAGTGCCCATGGTGTTGGAAAACACCTCGCGTGGTGAACGCAGCTACGACATCTACAGCAGACTGTTACGCGATCGAATCATCATGCTGGATGGCGAAGTCAACAGTCACAGTGCCAGCCTGATCGTGGCTCAGCTGTTGTTTTTGGAAAGTGAAAATCCCGACAAGGACATCAGTTTTTACATCAATAGCCCAGGGGGATCAGTCACCGACGGACTCTCGATTCTAGACACCATGAATTTTATTCGTCCAGACATTTCCACCATTGTGGTAGGCCAAGCAGCAAGTATGGGCAGTTTGTTGGCCAGCTCCGGCACACCTGGCAAACGCCTTATATTGCCCTATGCTCGACACATGATACATCAGGTATCGTCTGGCACCCGGGGCACCGCAATTGATATGAAAATTGCGCTGGAAGAAACATTGAAGTTGAACACAATGCTAACTGAAATTTATGTCAAAAATACCGGGAAAGATTATCAACAGTTGGAAAAAGACATGTCTCGTGACTGTTTCATGAGTGCCGAACAATCTGTGGCCTATGGCTTGGCTGATCAAGTGATTCACAAACGCACTGCATGATGTCGTTCGAAAACACATTTTGCCCCAGCCCATGGTTCCACATGCGAATCAACAACTCGGGTTCCTACGAGTACTGTCGCTGGCAGGCAAAATCTGGTTCAACTGAAACTCGCATTGATTTTGATCACAACATCAGAAGTAAGTCTCCCTTGCAGTATTTTCGGCAGGTCATGAGCCCCATCCGGGAGGCCATGTTGCAAGGCACTCCTCCCAGCGCCTGTTCAGATTGTCATGTCATGGAGCAGCATCACAAAACCAGTGGTCGTCAGCGACAGTTGTTGAAAGTTGGTATTCAGCAATCTCAGTTTGCCAAGACCATGCTGAGTTCTCCCATGTTGCCAGATTTTGAGCACAGTGAAAATTCTCAAGGCAGCACTGAGAGAACCGTGAGTGACTGGCAGATTGACCTGGGCAACTTCTGCAACAGTGCCTGTGTGTTTTGCAATCCGGAATCCAGCAGTCGCCTGGCGTCTGAGTTCAAACGCATTGGCATGATTGATCAAGTGCCCGCGGCCAACTGGTGTGAAGATCCTGAGTTGTTGGCAAGATTTGTTGATGATCTTGTGCAATGTCAAGATATTCGCTACTTGCATTTCATCGGCGGTGAAACCTTGATCACCCCGGGCTTTGCGAAAATACTGGAGGCTGTGATTGCTGCAGGACTGGCTCAAGACATCACAGTGGGATTTACTACCAATCTCACAGTGTGGGACGATCATGTGATAGATCTGTTGACACAGTTTCATCAAGTGAACTTGGGCATGAGCGTGGAGGCTCTGGATCCCGTCAATGACTATGTGCGCTGGCCTGGCGTTCTCTCAACCACTTGTGAGTTGTTGGATCGGTGGGTGGCTGTGGCTCAAGCCCATGACTGGTTGATTCAGTTGAGAATCACTCCCACCTGTTTGACCATACATCGATTGACCACGGTGTATGATTATGCCTGGCAGCACAACTTGGCAGTAGAAAGCTGTAACTTTTTGACCGATCCAGAATTCTTAAGGATTTCGGTGCTGCCCAAAGATCAGCGTGATATCATCAGAGATCAACTGCAGGCCTGGATTGATTACCACTCTGTGTACAGTGGCAGTCAAGTGATCAACACACGAGATCCGCATCTTGCTCAAGCACAAATTGTTCAAGATGCTGCCAGCTATGTGCACCTGTTGACTCATGTGGAAGACGAGAGCCACCGACTGCCTGACCTAGTCAACTACTTGAAACGGCTGGAAGCCAGTCGTGGCAACTCTGTGCTGGATTATGTACCCGAATATGAATCGTTTCTCAGATCTGCTGGCCTCTAAACCCTGTATCACAGTTGACATAACTGTGCGGCCCATCATGCACAATGGTGCACCAGACTTGTTGGTGGAAGTGAATCAACAGGTGTTGTTTTCGGGCGTGCTGGATCAACCAGCAACACTGACAGCCACAGAACTCGATCTACTGGAGCCGCTGTTGATCAAGTTGACCATGAGCAACAAAAATTACAGTGCCGACCGGGAAACTGCTGTGGTTGTGGAATCTTTCAAGATCGACGACTTTGAATTTGTGCCCGACCACACTCATTTGTTTGAGTATGCCAATGATCATGGCAACACACAGCCCACCAACTATCTGGGATTCAATGGTGTTTGGTCACTGTCAATTCCCGAGCCCGTTTACAGATGGCTGCATCGTGCAACTGGCCAAGGCTGGCTGATTGACTAGATCACAGATAAATGCAAATATATTCTGACATTAAAGACCGAATCGGCTCTTTAATCCCCAGTAGTTCTGCTGTAGCTGTTCCGGGGTAAGTTTGATATTGTACAATTCCAAGTTGGCCACATAACCCCAAGGCTGGTCATTGGCTGACTGAATATTGCCCCACGCATAGTGATATTGTCCTGCCACTGACTTTGCCACACCGGATCCCACCTGTTGTCCGTTGATGTAAAATGTCTGACCTGCGGCATCACCCACAGTGGCAAATTGTGCCCAGACATCGCCATAGGCCGCCATGTTGTAGCCCGAACTATTAAATCCAGTGTTACCAGGAAGATTTTCCCACATGCCTAAAAAGTTGGTTCCTGTATTGACGAGTATTGCGTGACCGCCTGTACCATAAGACCTAAGTAGCGTTCTAAAACCTGCTGTAGATGCCCTTACTCGTACCCAACTGATGTAGGTAAAGTTGGTGGGTATCTGTATGGTGGTCGAAACAGAGGTAATAACCTGCCCCACGGCGCCGCAGTTAAAACACTTAACCCCACTCAGCGTGGTATAGAGGTTGCTGTTGCTTAGAGTATGAGTATAGCCATTGCCAGACAAGTCGTTCAAGGTAGTTCCAGAGCCTGAGTAACTGGCAGCATTGTTGGCATCGAGATACAACATCAAGTTGGTGGGCATGACGCCACCATCTAGCACTCTGGTTCCCCTAAGTGTAACACCTGATATGATCATTAGTTTAACCTATCAACTTATTTTGATCCAACCGTAACGCACAGTCTGACCGCGGCCACTGGCGTTGTTGATGCCAAAGTCAAATCTATTGGTAGTTGCACTGGGAGCGGTATTGCTGCGAACTATGGTGTTGGCAGTGCCTACGAACTGATCGGGTATGCTGATAAAGTCAATGGGCGTACCGCCACCGTCGTAGACCCAAGCATACTGAACACCCACTACAGGTACGTTGTTGTTAGTCACTGTGGCAGTGGCATTCCAGGTCAAGATACCTTGGGGGATATTACAATCAACCCACATGTGATAGGTGTTGTTCTGGTCTACTGTGAAGCTTTGAATGCTGGGGCCCACAGGCACGGTCCAGGAACTCTCAAATCTTGTGACAACATCCACTGGTGTGTTGTTGGCATAGTTCACAGCAAATGTATTGCCGGGCAAGGTCAAGTTACCTGTGTTGTCAAACACTGTGCTATAACTGCCAGCCATCAAAGTTACATTTGGACTGGTGCCGACCACGTTGCCGGTGATCGAAATGTTGCCCACAAAGTTGCTGGCCGTGATGTTGCCTGTGGTGCTAATGGCGTTGCTGCCAAACGCACTCAAGAATGTGGCCACATTTGAATTGCCATATGTGGCTGGCAGGCCAGTGAGTTGTGATCCGTTACCAAACAGATAGCCGGCTGTGATATTGCCAGTGGTGCTAATGGCGTTGCTGCCAAACCCGGCCATGAATGTTGCAACATTGGCATTGCCGTAAGTTGCCGGTAGTCCGGTGAGTTGGCTACCATTGCCCAAGATGTAGTTGCCGGTGATGTTGCCTGTAGCACTGATATTTCCAGCAGTTTTTATACTGCCAGTAGAGGGTTCAACGGTGGCATTGTTTACATATTTTAGGTTACCATCATAGGTCATTATGCTCATATCACCGGTGGAGGTGATATCTTGTGCAACTGAGGGTGCTGGTAAGTTGGTCAATTCACTTCCGTTGCCTTTGATGTAAACACCGGTGATGTTGCCCGTTGCCGACAAGTTGCCCACGACATTGGCTGTGATGAATCCAGAATCATTGCTTAGGTCACTAGTGGCAGTGGGTATTTCCAAACTGACCACACCAGTAGCTCCATTGACCGAAATCACATTGGCCACAGCACTAGTGATATAATTGGCATCATTCTCAAATGCACTCACTTGGGTAGGTATAGCAGATTCAGTAATATATCCAGAGTCATTTTCAAATGCACTCACTTGTGTTGGGATAGCGGCCAAAGTGATGAATCCAGAATCATTGCTTAGGTCACTAGTGGCAGTGGGTATTTCCAAACTGACCACACCAGTGGCACCGTTGACTGAAATCACATTGGCCACAGCTGACGTGATGTAATTGGCATCGTTTTCAAATGCACTCACTTGTGTTGGGATAGCAGATTCGGTGATATAACCCGAGTCATTTTCAAATGCACTAACATCAGTGGGGATAGCAGCACTTGTGATATAATTGGCATCGTTTTCAAATGCACTCACTTGTGTTGGGATAGCAGATTCGGTAATGTACCCAGCATCATTGTCAAATGCACTAACATCAGTGGGTGTGTTGCTCAAGTCTGTATAGCTGCCTGATGTGGCCACTTGGGACAGGCCCGACACATTGGCTGCTGTGACCGAATTGGCTGTGTTGGCAAAGTCAGCAGTGCCTGTTAGATCGCCCACGAATGTGGTGGCCGTGATATTGCCATCCACAACCAGTGGTAAGTTTACCACCCATGACATGTTGTCATGGTCATAGGTTATGGTGGCATCGGCCCCGTCTACCAGAATTCCGGCGCCGTTGGCCACAGCAGCATTGGGTGAACCCGATGCAATGGTTATCAGCTTGTCAGTCACATCCAGGTTGGCTGTGTTGATGGTGGTAGTGGTACCATTCACTGTGAGGTTACCGTTCACAGTGAGGTCATCTACTTCGATGCTGCTCAATGACAGCTCACCAGTGATGTCAAGATACTGGGTATAAACTGTATCCCAACGCTGGGTGGCACTACCAAGATTTCTAGTGTTACTGAGATTTGGCACCACATCCACATTGGCCACCACACGACCTGTGCCATTGGGAGCCAGGGTCAGATTGCCATTGGTATTGAGGGTGAGTATGCGATTGTCTGAAATGCGTACATTGCTGCCCACAGGACCTGCTGTCCAAATTTGGTCAAAGTTGACATTGGTTTCGGTAAAGGCGGTGCGTAGTGGAGCGCCTGTGCCGTCGTTGGGTGCTAGACCGGTGTTGATAACTTGTTGGGTCATGTGGGATCCTTGATAACCTTTTGTGTTATTTATGGCAAACTTGGTGCCAAAACACATTGCAAACCCATTACAATTGCGCTACAATCAACTCATGCTGCTGATGTCAGCTATTTTATGAAAGGAAATATCATGCGTTTTAATCCTGAAACCAAGACTTTCAAAGTCTTTAATGCTCTCTACAATGGCGAAACATTGACTCCTGCCACTGCTGCCAAGCGGTTTGGTGTCAAAAACCTGTCGGCTGAAGTAAGCCGTGTGCGTCACGCTGGTTACTGTGTGTATGCCAATACTCGCAAGGCTGGTAATGGTGTTACTGTTACTGAGTACTCAATTGGTACTCCCAGCCGCAAGCTGATCGCTGCTGGCTACAAAGCCATGGCGTTAGGCATCGCCTAAATCCCCTTCGCTGCCCGTTTCAACCCGGGCACATGTTCAAAAACCCTACTCCGCGTAGGGTTTTTGTTGACCTCAAAATCTGTTGACTGTACAATATATACATCTAAACATTGTGTGAAAGAGTGCTATGTTGAAACAACTGTTTGAACGCCTGGGCCGACGCCGTGTGATCATGGATAGGGTAAACGATGAACCTTATCTGGAACGGTATTATGTGTTCTTGAAAGATCGAACCTGGTTTCCGTTCAATGTCTTTGTGCATCGCTTTCTCAAGAGTGACCCTACAGATGTGCATGATCATCCCTGGAGTTACTTTACCCTGATTCTGCGTGGCGGGTACTGGGAGTGGATTCCCATATTTGACCGCCAGGGAAAACGCATCAGTGAAGTGGCCAAATGGCGCGGCCCAGGTCACTGGAGATTCAGTCCAGCTGCCAGCTATCACAGAATTGAACTGGATCCTGCAGTGGAATGCTGGAGCCTGTTTATGCCCGGGCCACATCGCAAGGACTGGGGATTCCTGGTGCGCGGCGAGTGGATGCAGTGGCAGCAGTATTTGGAATCCAAATCAGTTAAATAATCAAACAACAAAGGAACATCGTGTCAGACCAATCCAACTCTAAAAAAATCGAATTTGCTCCCGGCTGCTTTGATGACTTTGAAGGTACCCAGGAAGAAATGGCAGAAATCATTGCACATCTCACACAGTTGGCCGAATCCGGAGAACTGGAACTCATGAGTGAGCCTGTGGACATTGATGAGCTGATCGAAGAAGATCCCCAACTGGCTCGTCGCTTGGCCGACATTGTGACTGGCACTCCAACTCCCAGGAATCTACAGTAAACATGAATTCTCTAGACTTGGTGGTGGTATTTTTTCTGGGCTTGGCCGTGGCACACTGGTTGTTTTGGCGGATCATGCGCCAGGTTCATGATCATGTGCAGGCCCGATTGGATTTTTTGCAACAACACACGATTCCTATACATATAGAAGTCGACGGCAACGTGATTTACTGCTACAACACACAAACACAGGAATTTCTCTGTCAAGGCGCCACAGTTGAACAGGCACAAGCAGCATTTCAGACCAGATATCCCGAATGCTGGGGCATAGTGCACAGTGGCGATGCTGGCATTATTCAACAATGGGCACAATTGTCACAGGCACAACATGGATCTTGAGTCACTGTCTCGAGCCTGCTCTCTCAAGGGACAGCAAAAAGTTTTCAATCTCTACACCAACCGGGTGAATTCTTGTTGCAGGGCCTACCCCGAACCATTGTCTGACTCGGGTTCTGTGTCTCAACTGATTGCCAAATGGGATCAGGAAAAAAAGTCACTAGAGCAAGGTGAACAAATATCCGGATGTGATCATTGCTGGAAGCACGAAAATCAAGGTATCCAATCTTATCGCCAACAATTGGGATCAAGTGATCATCCCAATCATGTTGAACTAATATTCAGCAACGCATGCAATCAGATGTGCAGCTATTGTTCGCCGAAATACAGTACCACCTGGCAGGAATCTATTCGCACACAGGGATTGTTTGATCGCGTGAGTGTATCAACAAATGCAAATCTCGCTATCGCTCAACATCATGATTTTGATGCTGAAAAATGGTTGGACAAAATTCAAAACTACATTTTGAGTTGTGAAGACAATTCAGTATTGTTGACATTGTTGGGAGGCGAGCCTCTCATGCAACAGGTCAATCTTGAAAAATTTCTACAGCTACAAAATCCCAAAATTCAACAGCTGAGAATTATCACCAATCTCAATCCTCCCAGCAACAAGTTTTTAACCTGGTTATTGGAACACTACAATGTGTCAAAGTTGAAATTCAGTATCAGCTTAGACGCCGCTCCGGAGTTTAATCATGTGCCCCGAGCCGGATTTGATCATGTCAAATTCCATCAAAATCTGGATCTGTTGAAACGCCACGGTGTGGATTTTGAATTTTTGCCTGTGGTCAGTGCCTTGAGCATATTTGATCTATGTAATTTTTTGCCCTGGATTCGACACAACAATTTTTTTGCTCCGGATTTTTTTAGAATCAACAATCCGGCAATGCTGGATCCTGTGGTTGTGCCACTTGAATTTCGATCTCGAATACTCGAGTCAACTGATCCCACTCTCTTGCCCGAAAATGTTCTGAAAATCTTGACTGAACCAACACCTGGTGTTGACTTGAAATTGTTTGAGCAGTATAATTATCTTGAGCAGTACTTTGCAAGAACTGGAATAGATCCTGTTGTGGTCGACAATGACTTGTTTGTACAGTACTGGAATTGGTTGAAACGGAAATTCTCATGAAAATTGCATTAACGTCTGACGTACACCTTGAATTTGCTGACCTTGACATCATCAACTCGGAATCAGCTGATGTGTTGATCTTGGCCGGCGACATCTGCGTGGCTGCAGACATCTTGGATCTCAACTCACCAGGATTCATGGGGCTGGGTCGCGCCACCAGAATTCGCGAATTTTTCAACCGCTGTGCTCATGAATTTCAGGATGTGATCTTGATCATGGGCAACCACGAACACTATCACGGTGACTTTGCTACCACTCAGAGCCGACTGCAAACCATGTTGACTCAAGAAGGCCTGAATCGTGTGCATCTCTTGGAAAAGTCTTCGGTAACAATCAAGGGCGTGGTATTTTCGGGAGGTACACTGTGGACCGACATGAACCGCAGTGATCCTGACACCATGATACAGATTGCAGATGCCATGAATGACTTCCGACAGATCGAAAACAGCAATCGTGTGGTGAGCTATCGTGTTCAAGCCGTTCAGGGCATGGAGACTCGCAACCGACCTGGCAGGCTCACGCCCACCGATGTGGTGGTTGATCACACAGCCTGCCTGGAGTACTTTGAGTCAGTGGTGGATTCGCAGCCCACGGCCACTCATGTGATCGTGGGACACCATGCACCCAGTACACTCAGTGTGCACTCACAGTATGCTGGCCAATATGCTATCAATGGTGGCTATCGATCCAACCTGGACTCGTTCATTCAGCAACGCCCCCAGATTCGACTGTGGTGTCATGGTCACACCCACCATGACTTTGACTACATGATTGGTGCCACTCGAGTGGTGTGCAACCCCCGGGGCTATGTAGGCTACGAGGCCCGTGCGGATGAGTGGCAGTTGAAATATGTTGACATCTAGTATCGCATGATAAAAAAATTTCTTGCACGAGCAGTCAGTGAAGTGCTATACTGTGTGGGTGATTGGGTCAGCAGACCCATGAGTCGTTTTGACTGGGCTTGGCTGTATCCGGTGTACAGTTGGCTCATGATTGCCAGCAGCAACGTTCAAGACTGGGCCGGCAATGATCAGCCCTGGGGCAAGATAAAGGAAAAAAAATGAAAGTTTACATCAACCGCTACCGCAGCCATTGGCTGAGTCCGTATACCATTCTCAAAACTGTGTGTTTTTGGGAAAAGGACGACGATGTTTTTTACAACCTTGAAGACCTGCCCAATCACAAGTACACCAAATGGGTCGATCGTCTGAAACCCATATGTGGTGCATTAATGAAGTTTTTGGACCGGGTGCATCCCAAGATCGATTATGTGAAAATTGACGAATATGACACCTGGTCAATGGACCATACACTGGGTGCCATTGCATTGCCCATGCTCAAGCAGTTGCAAAAAACCAAACATGGTGCACCTTGTGTGGCGGACGAGGATGTTCCTGAACATCTGCGCAGTACCAGTGCCCCTACCAAAGAAAACGAGTGGGACACCGACAGCAATCACTTTGCTCGTTGGGATTGGGTCTTGAACGAAATGATCTTTGCGTTCGAGTGCAAGTTGGATGACTCCTGGCAGGATGCTTTCCGTTCGGGCGAAATTGACTGGAAAACCAAGGCCTGCGCCTGGGATGAAAACGGTAAGGCCACCCTGTACCAGTCAGTGGACGGACCCAACCATACTTACAAATGTGATTATGAAGGTATGAAAAAGGTCGAAGATCGCATACAAAATGGATTTAGGCTGTTTGGTGTGTATTTTCAATCATTGTGGGATTGATCTTGACGGACTCTGAAGATTCCACTCAGCCGCCTGTCAGCAACTCGGCCAAGGGCCGCAACAGCTTTGATATCTCTGTGGGCAATGATCTGGTGCACTTTTTCAATCGCAATGTCACGCCCTATGCTACCGAAGCAGGCGGGCACAAGTTTGACCTGGTGCCAGTAGAAAAGCAAAAAGACGTCATGCTGAATGTGGCACGGCTGCATGCTCAACAGGAATACGACCGAATCATGCAGTTGGTGTCAGTGCTGCAGGCCCAAGCAGCCAGCATACAACGCAGACTCACCATAACAGATGCGGTGCATGGGGCCCAATACAGTTTTCAAATTGCCCACGGCAACACCTACTGGTTGGTGTATGACACCAGAAAAAACATCACCAGACTGGTCATGAACGGTCCTGCGGACTGGAGTGCTGGCCCGCCTGAGGATTACAATTACCTGGCTCAGGTTCGTTGGTTGGGAGACCACACCTGGATCGAAGTTGACAACTTAGGAAATCCTGTACCATGACCCCGGGCTATTCTGTGTTCTCACCCTCGGCTTGGCCTGATTGGTCGCTTGAAAAGCCTCAGCTCACAATCAATCAGCGTGGTTACGATGCTTGGCAGAAGCAGTGCATTTTTGACATGCTCAAGGGCCAGAGCATGGGCGAAAGTTTTTGCAATTATTTTTGTACCACGGACTATTTGTTGCTGCATCAAAAGAGATCTGCTGCCTGGACGGAACAATACATAAAGAAAACCTATATCAAAACCTATGTTGCTTGACCCACCACTGGAATACTTGCGTGATGCTGTGAGTTTTTCACATGCCATGGAAATTGCCAAACCCTGGGGCATGATCGAACAGGTGCTGGACTGGTGCAAAATGGCACTCAGCGAAGACTGGCGTTGGCAGCTGGTGGAATCCAGTGCACCTGATCGCTTGGGCAGGTATATTTTTTATTTCGACAGCGAACGCGATTACATGACCTTTGCCTTGCGTTGGCGTTGACAACACTGGGTGGTTTTTGTTAAACTTGTGATTTTAGTGAGGTAGCATCATGCTTGATAGACTTTTTATGCATACTCGGCCCGTGGTGCCGTTTGATCCTGCAAACTCTGCACATCGTCGTGCAGTCAACACCTATATCCGTACTGGTGGATGGGGTACCACACCCATGAGATTTTTGTTGGAAACACCATACCTAGATGTGCCCAACATGGTGAGCAGTCGCTTGTTGAACTATTATTTGAGCCGTGAATTCAAACAAGTGGAAGAATCCCAGGAAACTGTGGCAAATTAACAACAATCAGCTGGTTGACCAATAAATCAGTTTTTACTACAATAGAAACAAGTTAAGAAGCAATCAACTTTTTAGCCCGTGTTAGAGATAACACATTTTTTAACTTTATCGGCCTAGGCCAGAAAGACTACTATGAGCGATACTTACACCGTTGCAGTTTTCAAAGACGAAACTTCCTATAGCATGACCGTTCGTTGTCTTGCTCGCAACAAGCACTTCAAGTACAATGCTGGTAACCCCAACTGCATCTACGACTCAACTCAACCTGAACCTAAGATGTTCACAATTATGTTTGAAGGCTCGCAAACAGAAGCAGAAAAATTTGCTCATGTGGTAGCGGCCGCTTACTCGGTAGTGGGCGTAAAGCGCGGACTTGTGAAAACTGAAGGAACTGACAATGTTTAAAAAATTCTATCGTATCAAAGATCGCATCGAAGAATGGCTTCGATACCCACAGCCCACACGTTTGCAAAAACAACTGTTGGGCATGTACACTGATGTCATTGACACAGATTTCACTGCTGTGAGATTGGCCAGTGAAAGTTCAGCACGTTATGTGATTGCAAACATGCGAACGGTGCCTAATTTTGCAGTTGATTATGACTTGCATGATTGGATCGTGAGAACACAACTTGATAACACACTAGGGTCTGGACTAATTGCAGAATTTGGTGTTGCAACAGGTCGCACAATCAATCATATTGCACGACTACGACCCGAAGATATTGTACACGGTTTTGACAGTTTTGAAGGATTGCCCGAGGACTGGACCGGTCGTATGCCCAAGGGCTTCTTTAAACGTACGGCACTACCCAGGGTACGTAAAAATGTCAAATTGCATGTGGATTGGTTCAACATCACCTTGCCCGACTTCAAGGCCACGCATGGTGATACGCCATTACAGTTACTACACATTGACAGTGATCTGTATTCTAGTGCAGTGACAATATTGACTGCATTACGAGACAACATTGTGCCCGGCACAGTCATCATATTTGATGAGTACATCAACTACCCGGGTTGGGAACTGGATGAATTCCGGGCTTGGCAAGAACATGTGTCGGCATATGGTATTCGTTACGAGTACATTGGTCGCGTGAGTCGACATCAGAAAGTGGCTGTGAGAGTGTTGTAAAAACACAACACTGGACTTTTCCAAAACCCAGTTGACAACAACTGGGTTTTTCACATATAATACGCACATGGTAGTGATTTCTACCTGCTAACCCAATAACAATGACGTGGCATGGGGTCACAGATTTGAGTGGTTACGAACGAAAGGTACTTTATTATGGCCACGGCCAATCCATCTTACGCGGCAAAACGCAACGCCGTTTATCTGAACTCTTCCTCCAACCTGGTTGACCTGGTGCAACGTCTCAATGACACCGTTGCTGCCATGCCTCTGCAAGCACAACGCAATTGGCAGTCCAAACTGGCCAAGGCCTTGTCAACATTCAAGCGAAACAACCCCGGGCTCAAAAGCATCAACGATCCCAAGTTTCGTTTGTGCAAGAGCCTGATGGGCAAGCTGCAAGACATTCAAATTGACACCACCATGCAACGTGAACCCAACTTGCACTGGATCATCACCATCATTGAGAATTTCCGCGCATATCAAGCACAGCCCATTCAGGTGTATGCCACTGCCACAGGGTATGGTGCTTGGGATGGACAACATACCAGCCTGGCCCTGTACTTGATTGCCACACAGGCCCTGGGCATGAATTTTGAAGACATCGAAGTTCCCGTCAACATCTACGACATTGTGAGCCGCGGCGAACTTCGTGGCAATTTCATCAACAACAATACCACTGTGGGCAAAAACGCAGGCAAGAAGCCCTTGGACATCATTGACATCATTCAGCAAATGATCTATGGTGTCGAGGTCGACGGTGTCACCGAACCCGAGTGGGTAGATGCACATGCCAAGTGGAAGGCTCTTGCTGATGCTGGCATGTTCCTGACTGCTGACAAGTTCAACGATGTTGACCAAATTGGTGCCATCAGTCGTCTCAATGAAGTCAACGACTCCAGTGTTGCAGTGGTAAAGAAGTTTGCTGTTTACGGCCAGTATGTGGTGGAATTGCAAAAGCGTCCCATCAACACCAAGGAAATTCCCATCATCATGGAATTTTTCAACCTGTGTGAACAGCAAGACATTGCGTACACCGATGCCGAGATTCAAGATCTGGCTCAGCATTGTGTTGACTTGTTTGATGCAAACTTTGATGCCAAAGGTCCATTCTGGGACGTGGCTCACCAAGCCAGCGTAAATGCCTGGAACAAACACAACAAAGGCAAAGACACACGCGACTGGACTGATCCTCCACGTAACAGCAAGAATGTGCCACAAGGTATTGCATTTTTCTGGCATCAACTGCAAAAGTCATGGGTTCCAAAACAGGCTCCGGGCTTTAGGTTCCCCAAACAGCCATTCTCGGTGTACACACCCGATGCAAAGGACTTGTTCTAACATGAGTCACTTTTTATATATTCATCCCTGCATGTCAGGAACCCCGGGTGTGTGGAAAGTGGGAGTCTCCAAAACACCGTACTCGGCAGTGCGAGCTCGACAAAGGTACACCTGGAACAAATTTGGTCTTGAATACTTGTATTTTGGTCGGCCCGATGACATCAGTTGCTTGGAAAAAATGATCAAAGATTACTTTTCCTACTGCTCGGGTAAAACTCTGCAAGGATATGGTACCGAATTGTTCAAGGTCGATGTCAATCTTGTGCGCAAGTATATTGCTATAAAAATCCACAATCAAAAACTTGATGTTAAACCAGTGGTCATGAAGCAATCTTATACTGCAAGTTCAAGTGGTCAATGTCCTTTTGGAATTCCGGCAGAACAAGATGCCGATTTTTATCTCAACCGCCGTGTTAATGAAATGTTTGGCAATTCACCACGCAGACTTGAATCAGCTGGAAAACAAATTTTGTTGGGAGATCTGTTTGAAGTCACATAAACCATTGATGGAACGTGTGAGTGGGTATGCACAAAAGAAACCCACACCAGTCAAGCGTGGCGGTGCCAGCTATGATGCTACATATCAATTTTGCCAAAGTGAAATTGAGCGTTATGTGGAAATGTATAAACAGCTCAAGATGGAAGACCAAACTGCACGTCTTATCCGAGACATGATTGATGTGTTGTTGCGCAGATATCACAACTATGCAATCAAGGAAAACATCGGTGCCCACTATTGTGAAAAAGGCCTGGCTCACAAAACCAAGACCGAGTTCGAGCATGTGATTCCGGCCTCAGTGGCTCGTGATTTGTTGTTGTTTGGCCGACTCACTGTGGCGGAAGCACTCAACATTCCCACCTGCAAGTTAAGTGCTGCCAAGCACAAAAAGCTGAACTCTACAAAATTGGGATCGACTACCCCGGACATCTATTGGTTTTGGCAACGATACCAAGATCTGGGTATTGAGCTTGAAACACATGATGGCGTCAAGGTTGACACAACCACTTGGAATCTGGACACTCATTATGAGTATTTCGTGAAATAACGTGTTGCACAAAAACAACACTGCAAGCCCTGAAATTTCAGGGCTTTTTTGTGACTTTTTGCTACACTTTTGTGACAGTTTTATTACAACAAATCACTTGACCAAAATTGGCGTTTTCGGTTATAATACTAACATGATGAAACGCAAAAGACGACAAGACACACGACATGCGGTGTACTGCATCACCAACTCAGTGACCGGTGATCAGTACATTGGCATCACTGTATGCGGACAGCAGGTGCGCCGAGCACTGAAAATTCGCATTCAGAAGCATGTGCGCCGAGCACTTACCGAAAACAAAGTGTGGGCTTTGTGCAACAGTATTCGCGAGCATGGTGTGGAATCACACACCTACGGTGTATTGGAATTTGTGCGCGGACGCAAACCTGCGCATGCTCGCGAACGCGAGCTGATTCGTGCCTATTCTCCGGCGCTGAATTCGCACTAAAACGGTTGACCAAAAAACACGATTTCGGTTATAATACTAGTATTGTAAACAAAAAGGATTTGACATGATACAGGAAAAAGAGCTCAAAACAAAAAGTGCAGGTTATTTTGCCTGGGCGGCTGCATGTGATGCAAATCGTTACAGTGACGAATGTCGCATGGCATACACACCGTCTCAACGTGCTCGTGCTGAAACTTTTCGGGATCTAGTAGAAATGGCATACACCAATGTTCGTGCCGAGCCCACGTATCGCAAAAAATTTATTGTGATCAAAGTCGAGCACGGTGAGGTGCGTGACCACAAAATGGCTCGCGAAATTGATGCCATTGTTGCGGAAAGAAATTACCAAAAAACCCGCACAGCTCAAGGGCTTAATTTTCGAATTTTTGTGTAAATTGGTTGACCCGAATTGGCGATTTCGGTTATAATAATAGTATTGTAAACAAAAAGGAGTGGGAAATGGAACAGCTCAGCACTATTCAGCAAATCAATTCTGCTATCATGTTTGGTAATCTGACCAACACTGAATTGTCCAGTATCATTGATGCCGTCAAATTTGCTCGTGCTCAAATTACCAAACGACAGACCCGTAGTCTGCATGTTGGCGACTCTGTCAAGTTTACCAGCAACCGTGACGGTGTTACCTACACTGGTGTTGTGAACAAAGTCAAACAGAAATTTGTCTTGGTTCGCACCAATGCTGGCATGTATAACGTGCCAGCCAACATGTTGGAAGCCGCATAAAACGGTTGACCAAAAAACACAAATTCGGTTATAATACTAGTATTGCGAACAAAAGGGAGTTCCAAATGCGTAAAAAGACTGTCATCGAAGGCTTGAAAAATTCTCAAAAATTCCGTGTGATTTTTAGGGGCGGCGGGTCCGAAAATGACATTGGCATGTACATGACTATTCAGCAAATGACCGAAATGTTTGCCACAGTCAATGCCCGCAGCCTGTGCTGGGAAGCAATGGAAATGCTAGCTGCCAGTCGGCTCTTGGCTAAAGCACATTGCAAAGAAATCCCAACAGGTCTTGGTACTACTATCCGTGGTAAACATATTCAGGTCGATCTGGTGTAAAACGGTTGACTCGAATTGGTCGTTTCGGTTATAATACTAGTATTGCGAACAAAAAGGAGTAGTTAAATGGCGTACATGAGTCAGGAAAAGAAGGCAAAGATTGCCCCAGTGGTCAAGAGTATTCTAAAAAAATACAACATCAAGGCCACGCTGGCAGTTCGAAATCACATGACCCTGGTGCTCAACATTCGTCAAGGCGAGATTGACTTTGTTGAAAACTTCATCGAAACTGACAGCCGGGTCGCACATGGTCGAAAAATGTCCCAGGACCAAATCGACTACATCCGCCGAAATCGTTCAGTGGATGTGAACCCTTACTGGTTTCACGAACACTTCTCAGGTCAAGCCCGGGCATTCTTGACAGAAATCATGACAGCCATGAACGCAGGCAATCATGACCGTAGTGACATTCAAACCGATTACTTTGATGTGGGCTGGTATGTGGATGTCAACATTGGTCGTTGGAACCAACCTTACGCACTTGTGAAATAATTTTTAACCAGGAGTATATCATGATCAAACTTGTAGCGGCTTTTGTTATGGGCATTGTGGTAGCCACAGTGGGCCTGTCTGGAATTGCACAAATTGCAGATTCGGGCATTGAGGCCATCAAGACCCAGAGCCAAAATCTCAGCCGAAATGGACAAATCCCAGAATCTCGTTGAGTAGAAATTGGTTGACTAAAAACGGCATTTCTGGTATAATATATGTATAGTGAGTTAATTAGCGGAGTTTGATATGATGAAAGCTGGCAAGTATTATGTGGGTGATCTGTGCTATGTGCTACACGATCGTTGGGAAGAATTTTGCGCTTTGACCATCAACGGAAATAGTGTGCTAGATGGTGAGTTTAATCTCAAGGATGGCACTCGCTTTGCCACTTACACCACCATGTACGGTGATGGCAATTACTTTGATGAAACAGGTAAAAGCTATGATGTAGACGCAGGTCTTATTGGTTGCGTGGCTGTAGAGGACATTGACTTCACAGACCCAAGCAACTCAGTGGCAGGCGGATGTGTTGTAGAGTTTGTGCGGGACTTTACTACGTTTAGTTCAGGTGGTGTCATTAGCATAGGTACGATCAATATCGATACCAGCCCTGAGTACGCAGAAGAAGAGTCAAATTGCACAAATTGCAGATTCGGGCATTGAGGCCATCAAGACCCAGAGCCAAAATCTCAGCCGAAATGGACAAATCCCAGAATCTCGTTGAGTAGAAATTGGTTGACACCAAACCCAATTTCTACTAAACTGTAGATATGTTGCAAATTGCAGCATGTGTTTTTAACTTAACTTTAATAGGCAACTTTGAAAGGCAACTTTATATGACAACCGAAAAAATGTTCACCGTGGCTGGTACCGCTAAAAACGCAGATGGTACTGTGAAAGCTCGCTTTGCCAATGACTTGGTAGCACGTATCAAGATCTTGAACAAGGCCGGCTGTACCGACATCAACTTGGTGGAACTGCCCCAGGCCATGACCAAGCTGGAGGCACTCAAGCACCTGCAGAGCTTGGGCATGACTTCAGGTGATGCTGGCTATGCTGTGGCCAATAAACTGGCCGAAAAGACTCGCATTGCCAAGCGCGGTGAAGTCAAGGTGGCAGGTTCAAAAATTGCAGCTACCGAAGAGCGCAACTGGTCCAAGGTCGAAGTCTAACACTTGACTTGGCAACAGCAACAGTGGCCCTCGGGCCACTTTTTTTTGGCCTGACGTTTTGGCATAACTAATACATGTCCAACGCCGTCCGCTCCGGGGAACCGTTATTCTTGGTCATATCCCGGGTGCCACAAATTCGTGTTCAATTTGGTGAATGGTTAGCAGCCAATCGCAATGCACACGCACGAATCGAAGATCACCGACTGCAGATCATGGATCAAAATACCCTGAACCTTTTTACAGTGACCTGGACACATGGCTGGGATGATGTTGTGATCTGGGACACTTGGCTGCGTCGCCATATCTAGTCATTTTGGCCAATGCTAATTTGACTTCATGATTTGTTGCAGTATAATTAATTTACATGCTGACATATCGTATCACACCTGGTCGAGATTTGCTAATTTACGACTATCACGAGGCCTTGATTGCAGCCGGCACCAGCGAGCTGGAATCACCACTGCATCAAGATCAAGCCATGGAATCATTTTTTGGGAATCGCCAGGTTCAACATCTTGTGCGGAACCCCGACACCTATGACAATGATTTGAAGTCAGCCGTGGCACAGGGTGTGGAAGTTTTAATAGTAAAAAAGGAAAACCCATGACACAACACGAAACCATTGTGGCTGCCTACGAAGCCTACATCGCTGCAAACGAAAAATTCACTACCAAAGGTGTCAAAGCCGCTGCTGCCCGTGCCCGCAAAGCTCTGCAGGAAATGAGCAAAGGCATCAAAGAGCGCCGCAAGGAAATCACAGCCGAGAAAGAAGCTTTAGCTGCTGTCAAGGCTGAATGAGCTCGACCACGATACCATCTGTCTCTGACTACTACGAGTCACTTGGTCAGTCCTTGAGTCCCAGTTGGCCTCAAGGCTCTGGGCATCCAGCAGTGGGGGCAGTCTATGCCAACTCTGCGGTCAGTACTAGTTTGTCTGCTACTGGTAACTATACCCTTGGTACCGGTAGCTACACCGTGCATCCCACCTTCAGTAGTGTAAAAGCCGGCACCTTGACCCTCCAGGGCCGGGAGGCCGACATTGAAATCAACGGTGTCAGTCTCATGACAGTGTTGCAGGGTATTCAAGAACGATTGAACATTTTGCAGCCAAATCGCACACTTGAAGCAGAATGGCATCAACTGCAGGAATTGGGCGACCAGTACCGAAAGCTGGAGGCCGAGTTGTTGGAAAAACAACACATGTGGTCACAGCTGAGTGCCCGCCGCCCCAAACCAGATTGACAAATATCTTCCGTGCTGTTACAATAACAGCTAGAGAGTTAACTACTGAGTTAATGGTCAAAAACCAGCCAAATTGATGTATCTAAAACTCAAATCGGCATCACTTGCTAAGTAAAATTGAGTGTAGCAACAACAATCTGGCTAACAATGCGTTTAGTGGATGATTTCAAATCAAAGGCTACACCCCAGTCGGGGCTGCAACCGGCATACAAATCAGCAGCAGAATTGTTTGCCGTTTCTGAAAGGAAGCGGCGTGTTTGCAAGAAGCTCGGGTGAGGCTTCTTTGTTGACAACTGACGTGGCAGGGTTGGATAATATTCAGCCTGGCTCATGCGAGTTGGCCAATCAGGCCCGAGCGAACTCCGTGTGTCACTGCGCCGTCGGTTGTGTATTAACCGTCTGAAAAGACACAGGAGGATAAACATGTCACAATATCAACAATTCAACCCTGCAAGAATTGCCGTCTGGATAGGACTTGCACTCAAAGTCTTGATCTTGATCATGGCAGCCGGAATAATTTTTTCTGTGGTGACAGCTCGTTTTGGTCATCTCAAAAGCACCGGCAACGAACCACTGCCACAGCATGCATCGGCACAAGACCGCATGCAACAATTGGAATGTCTCACCAGAAACATCTACTGGGAAGCAGCTTCTGAGCCCTTTGAAGGCAAAGTGGCCGTGGCACAGGTCACCATGAATCGAGTGGAGTCAGGTCGCTTTGCTGATTCTGTGTGCGGCGTAGTTTATCAGAAAAATGTTTTTTACGAACGAGTGGTCTGCCAGTTCTCATGGTACTGCGAAGGAACTCACAGAGTCAAACCGGTTCATGCACCCATGTGGCGTGAAAGTGAAGAAGTGGCCAAGCGTGTGCTGTTTGAGGGTCTTCGCTTGCCCAGCATGAAGACGGCGCTGTACTATCATGCTACCTACGTGAATCCCGCCTGGGGCAAACCCAAGATTGCTCAAATTGGACAACATATTTTTTATGGAGAACGCAAATGAAATTCTGGAACAACGCCACCGACATCATGAATGAGTTTTTGAACACACACCTGCCAAAGATCTCGGCAGATACTCTGGGCTGGTTGGCTGCGGTAGTGATTCACTGTGCTACTATTCCCACTCTCTTGGCCTTGCTGACCGGACTCAGTGACAACACACCCAACTTGGACATAGTGTTGTTTGCCTGGGCTGGTCTGGTGTTGATGTTTGGTCGTGCTGTGGTGCTCAAGGACAATCTCAACATCATTACAATTGGCGTGGGATTCATGGTGCAGGCCGGGATTATGGCTGCAATCTTGTTCAAATAATGTGTTGACACCAAAATCCCAATTTGTTATAATAAACGCATGAATCATTACAGGATATTGCAATCATGACCATGCATCTTTGTGGGCCAGCTTTGAGCCTAAATGGTAAGAAAAAAGGTCGGCAGAAATTTCGCAACGCCGAAGAAGCACGCCGAGCCAGAGAACTGGCAGCTGACTGGCAAGAACTGCAAAACAAGTGGAACGTGGATGCGGAAGACAAACGACGTCGACGTGCCATGAAGGCCGAGCCCTTGAGCTATCGGCTGACCACTCCTGTGGGCAGAACCAATACTGCTCACATTCCCTCTAGAGACACCGGACACTCGGGTGCAGTCGCCAGCAAGCCAGTGCCACAGTACACCGGCACTGCCATGATTGGCGTGGGGGTCATGCACAAGAGCAATTCTGTGCCTATTTTTTCAGACCAAGAAGCTGTGGAAATCAGCCGCATGCGTCGAGGTTGAATTGAAGATCACATGCGCTGGCTCCACTATGACGGACATCCAGATCGTGGCTGGGAGAACACCCAACCCGGCTGGTATGAATGTGCAGTGAGAGTGGGCACAGATCATGCCCATCAAAAAAGAGCAGAAATTCTGGAGTGGATCTATCACAACATTGAATTGTGTGAGCGCCATGCCAGATGGATTCACTTGGACTCGGTCATGCATGTGAAATTCAGATACCATAGAGATCACACTTGGTTTGTGTTGCGGTGGGGAAGAACATGACGCATTTTGAATTTTGCGACAATCGTGGCAAGCCCCTGCTGTGCATGATCAACAATGATCGTTGGTTTCGGGACAATCTTGAAGCCTTGACTGTGTGGTGTGAACGACATGGTGCCCAAATACACCCCCATGAACCCGACATGATTCTCATGCCCGACATGGCTACTCGAACTCTTTTCCTGCTGACCTGGAGCCAATGAAAACTCAAACACAGAAGTTCATCGTGTCGACTCCGGGCAGCCATGATCCTGACCTAGGTGCTGTGGTCATATTGAGTGACTACGAATTCTGGGGTCAGCACGAAGCAGAATTAGCCGAGTGGTGCCTGACTCATCATGCTTGGCATCAGGGCATGACTGTGAGTTTTCCTGATCCGCGTGTGCTGGATTTGTTTATATTGAGGTGGTCATGACACATCGAGTGAGAATACCCTGGAACAATCAGCGAGATTGGAATCGTATATGCATCTGGGCTGTGGAACAGTTTGGGTTACCGGGAGATCGATACATGACTCACGCTAGTTCGGACCACATGGACTTTGAATTTGTAGCGGCGCAGGATGCTGAATTTTTTGCACTGAAATGGCGATGAAGAACACTCTGTCGGGCCGATATGTGGCCTCGGTAATGGCGCCCGGACCCAGTCTTGGTGGAGCAGTGGAAGCCTATCGTGGATGGCAACCTTGTATAGACTGGTGTATTGAACAGTTTGGCACTGGTTCCACTCGTGCCTGGGCCTGGCGTTATGTAGGCGAAGGTGTGTTTGAGTTTGAACGTGAACAAGATCGCACTTGTTTTTTGTTAAAGTGGGCATGAGATACAGAATTATGGTAACTTGGCGTGATGCTGACAGTTGGCGGGAAATGAAGCATTGGCTTGACAAAAATGTTGGAAAAGGCAATTGGAGATTTGAATTTCGGGGAATTTCGGTTTCTAATAGGAACCAGAGATATATTGATCTCGACAATGAGCAGATGGCCATTATGTTTGCGTTGAAATGGGGATAAGCATGAACAACACCCTTTGGGAACAACAGGAAATAGTCAGGCTGCTGAAAGGTCAAGCTGGCAGTCAGTATCAAGAGGCCACCGAAGCCAATCGAGCCATCATTCGCGACTGGGTGCGCAGTCTGTTACAGGCCACTGAAGTTCAAGTGACCTTTGTCAAGGCCGATGGCACTGTGAGAAACATGCGCTGCACACTTGACATTGGTCGCATGCCCTTGCAGAACATTCAGGTGCACGAATCCACTGAAAGTCGGGATTCCGAAACTCAGCGTGTGTTTGATCTGGATCTGCAGCAGTGGCGCAGCTTTAGATATGACCGGCTGCGGAAAGTCACTGCCGAAGTCAATTTTGAATAAATACTTCAATGGCCAAAGAAGAAACAGTTAAAATGAACGGAGTAGTAGACGAAATCCTGCCCAACACCATGTTCCGTGTGAAGATAGAAAATTTCGAAAACCCTGTGCTGGCCACCATCAGCGGACGCATGCGACAACACAACATCAAGGTCTTGGCCGGGGACGCAGTGGAACTGGAATTTTCTCCCTATGATCTCACTCGTGGTCGCATCACCAGAAGAAATTAAATACACCATGGAAACCATGACTGCCATCTCTGATTTTATCTCCATTGTGGAAGCTAGAACACAGCCCACCAAGTTGGAAACCACGCCCTTGCCGTATGGTGTCAAGGATCTTGAGCTTGTAATGAGTGCGGCCACCATTGACTATCACTATGAACACCTGGCCCGGGGCTATGCAAAAAGATACAATGCTGGCGAAGGCAATGCCGACTTTAATCGTGCTGGTAGCTTTTTGCACAACAAATTTTTCCCACAATTAAAAGCCCCCAAAGGCGCAAATCGTCCTAGAGGTGCTGTGCTGGAACTAATTGAAAGCAACTTTAAAACCTATGATGATTTTCGCGAGGAAATGAAGAAATCTTTCATGGGCATCCAAGGCTCAGGTTGGGTTTATTTGAGCACCGGTGGCGCAATCAAGACCATCCCCAACCATGCTGTTCGTACAGATATTTGCGTGTTAATTGATGCCTGGGAGCATGCGTGGGCACTGGACTACCAAAGCGATAAAGAAAAGTATTTTGATAATATCTGGAAAATCATCAACTGGGACGTTTGTAACGAAAGACTCTAATACATGATAACTCTAGAACCCGGTGCTGTTGCCAAAATTCAAGAAATCTTGGCTGAAGAAAATAACCCTGCTGCTCGACTGCGAGTATTTGTGCAGGGGGGAGGTTGTTCGGGCATGCAGTATGGATTTACTTTGGATGAAACTCAAAACGAAGATGACTTTGTGCACGAATTCGGCACAGTCAAAGTATTAGTAGATTCTGTCAGTGCACAGTACTTGGAAAATGCTCGCATTGACTATCGTGATGATCTATCAGGTGCCAGCTTTGTGATCGACAATCCACAAGCCCAAACCACTTGCGGCTGCGGATCCAGCTTTAATCCGTACTAACACTCGAAATATCTAAATAGGCTAACAGTCAAACTCTGGTAAATACACCAGAAGGATTGACTCTATGGCCCAGCAAATTATCAATGTAGGTACTGCCCCCAACGACGGTTTAGGGGACCCCATTCGCACGTCCTTTACCAAAACCAACACAAACTTTTCCGATCTTTACAGTTATTTTCAAGCTAGCCCACCGCCCTCGCTGCGAGGCAGTGTGGGAGATCACGCTGGCATGATTGCCAACGATGCCAACTACTTCTATTACTGTTTTGCCAATTTTGATGGAACCAGCACAATCTGGGCACAGATTGCTCAAGTGGGAAATGTTACCTTGCCCTCCATCAGCAACGGTACCAGCAATGTGGTGGTATCACCATCGGGCAATGTGTCTGTTGGCGTCGCCGGTATCCCAGACATTGGTGTATTTGGCACTGCCGGACTTGATGTCCTGGGACGGGTTACAGCAACCGGCAATGTGTCTGGTGCCAACATCACGGCCATATCAACTGTTAGTGCAGCAGCAATTACATCATCGGGAGACATTTCTGCTGTGGGCAACATTGCCGGCAACTACATCCTGGGCAATGGCTCTTTATTAACTGGTGTTTCAGCCGATTACGGCAACGCCAACGTGTCTGCATTCTTGCCTGTATATGGCGGCAATATTGCAGCCGATGAAATAACAGCTACAGGCAACATCACAGGCAACTATGTACTGGGCAATGGTTCCCAGTTAACTGGCTTGCCGGCTACATATACCAATGCCAACGTGGCTGAGTTTTTGCCCACGTATTCAGGTAACCTGGTGAGCCTAGGCGGCGATGTTCGCACCCAAGGAGCCGTCAGCGCCACTGGCAATATCACGGGTAACTATGTCCTGGGCAATGGATCTCAGTTAACTGGATTACCGTCTACTTACTCAAATGCCAATGTCACTGCATTCTTGCCCACATACACTGGCAATTTGGCGAGCATGACAGGTGTGGTATCGACCACAGCCAATATCACTGGTGGTAACTTGCGCACGGTTGGTCAAGTCAGCGCCGCTGGCAATATCACGGGTAACTATGTCCTGGGCAATGGATCTCAGTTAACTGGATTACCGGCTACCTATGCCAATGCCAACGTGGCTGAGTTTTTGCCCACGTATTCGGGTAACCTGGTGAGCCTGGGCGGGGATGTCAGCACAGTTGGCAACATTGCCGGCAATTATATCTTGGGCAATGGTGCACTGTTGATTGGATTGCCGGCTACTTACTCAAATGCCAATGTCACTGCATTCTTGCCCACATACACTGGCAATTTAAATTCCCTGACAGGGCCTGTTAGAACGTCAGCCAACATCACTGGTGGTAACTTGGCCATTAACAATCAAATAAGTGCATTTGGCAATGTAGCTGGACGATATTTCATTGGTGATGGATCGCAACTGACTGGACTAGCTAGCACATATACCAATGCCAATGTGTCTGCTTTCCTGCCCACATACTCGGGCAATCTTGGAGCCAACAACATATCAGTTGCCAGTTCTGTTTCGGTTGCTGGTGTCATTGCTGGAAATTTAACAGGCCTAGTAAATGGCCTGGACATTCGCTACTTGTCATTTGATTTTGGTTTTGTGGATACCACAACACCTTATACCAATCCCATACAGTATTTGTTGGCCTACACTGGTGCCGGCAACATAGACATGGGAACCATTTCAGCTCCGGCGGCATTGAACATAGATGCCGGCGGAGCTATGTAACAATCGGAGAAAACAATGAGTTTACAAATCAGAAGAGGAACTGCATCACAATTGTCGGGTATCACTCCCGCATCTGGAGAATTGATATACACCACAGACACCAAAGCGGTATTTGTAGGTGACGGTGTCACTGCAGGTGGTATCAACATTTCTGTGGGCGGCAGCGGCAACATCACTGCCAACCTGATCGGCAATGTGACCGGTAGCTTGAATGGGGCATTGATATCAGTAACTGGCAATGCCACTTCTGGAAATGTTGTTACAGGAACTGTGAGCGCCACTGGCAATGTGTCAGGCAACTACTTTGTGGGCAATGGCGCATTGTTGACTGGTATCACTGCCAACTATGGCAATGCCGAGGTTGCTGCATTCATGCCTACCTATACTGGCAACTTGGTGAGCCTGACAGGTGTGGTAACCACAACAGCCAACATCACCGGTGGCAATATCTTGACCGGGGGAGTGATTTCTGCTGCAGGCAACATCACCGGTGGCAATATCCTGGGTGGTGCTAACGTCAATGCAGTCACACACACCGGTACCACAGTAAACGTCACAGCCAACGTCATCGGCGGCAACTTGATCACAGGTGGTGTGGTCAGTGCCACAGGCAATGTGCAAAGTGGCAATTTGAGAACAACTGGTGTGATCTCGGCTGCAGGTAACGTCACAGGTGGCAATATCGTCGCTGCTGGGGTCGTAAGTGCTGCTGGTAATATCACAGGTAACTATGTCCTAGGCAATGGCTCACAACTGACTGGATTACCAGCCACTTACTCAGATGCCAATGTCACTGCATTTTTGCCCACATACACCGGCAACTTGGTGAGCTTGGCCGGCAATATCACCACCACTGCTAATATTTCGGGCAACTACATCTTAGGCAATGGTGCATTGTTGACCGGAATCTCTGCTTCAACTTACGGCAACTCAGACGTTACAGCTTTCTTGCCCACATACACTGGCAATTTGGTGAGCATGACAGGCGTGGTATCAACCACAGGCAATGTGCAAGGTGGCAATTTGAGAACAACAGGTGTAATCTCGGCTGCGGGCAACATCACTGGTGGCAATTTGAATGTCTCTGCTGATGCTGTGATCACTGGCAACTTGACTGTGAATGGTACCACAGTTACCATCAACGCCAACACAATTACCACAAACGATAAATCTATTACACTAGGCAACAACCAATCTTCCGGTGCTGCCTTGGATGGCGCTGGTATCGACATAGGCAACAACAGCTTGGTCACATGGCGTTACAACAACACAGCCAATGCCTGGGTTAGCAACATCAATGTCAGTGCTACCGGCAATGTCACAGCCGGTGGAGTGATATCGGCGGCGGGCAACATCATCGGAGGTAACATCAATACTGGTGCACAAGTTGTGGCAGCAGGTAACGTAAATGGCGGAAACATCAGCACTGGTGGTCAAGTTGTGGCTCTGGGCAATGTCACAGGCGGTAGTTTGGCAACTTCGGGTGTTATTAGTGCTGCCGGCAATATTACTGGTAGTTATTTCCTGGGCAATGGTTCACAATTGACTGGCGTTGCTGCTTCTAGCGTACAGGCATCTACATTGACTGGTACCACTATAGCCAACAATGTGGTCAATTCCAGTTTGACCACTGTGGGCACATTGACGTCATTGTCTGTCAGTGGCAATACCACTATAGGTAATTTAACCATTGGTAACAGCAAAATCATTGACGCTGGCAGCAACAAGATCACCAATGTTGCCACACCTGCTGCCAGCACTGATGCAGCCACAAAGGGCTATGTTGATGGATTTGTGAGTTCAGGTATCACAATTCAAGATACTTCTGCCAATACCACATCATTGGATCTGAATGGCACGCTGCAGTTGTTGGGCACAGCCAACGAAGTCACAGTTGCCATTACCGATCAAGATCAAGTCACATTTGGATTGCCAGATGCTGTCACAGTTGTTCGAACACTCACCGCTGGCAATGTAGCCACATCGGGCACTGTGAGTGCTGTGGGCAACATCACTGGCGGCTACATCATTGGCAATGGTTCACAACTCACAGGATTGCCAGCTGGTTACACCAACTCCAATGTGGTTACGCTGTTGGCTAGTTTTGGCAGTAACACTGTCAGCACCACTGGCAATATTACTGGTAGTTATTTCCTGGGCAATGGTTCACAGTTGACTGGTGTTGCTGCATCTAGCGTACAAGCATCTACACTGACTGGTACCACCATGGCCAACAACGTGGTCAACTCCAGTTTGACCACAGTAGGAACACTCACAAATTTGAGTGTGAGTGGCAACATAACTGCTGGCAACATCACTGCCACGCATTATGGTTCAGGTGCTGGCTTGACCTCAATTCCTGGTGCTAACGTCACAGGCGCAGTGGCTAGTGCTACATCAGCTACCACAGCTGGCACAGTGACAACTGCTGCACAGGGCAATATCACCAGCGTTGGTACCTTGACCAGTTTGAGTGTAAGTGGCACTGTAACTGCTGGTACATTGAGTGGTTCGCACACAGGTTCTGGTGCTGGATTGTCAAGCATCACTGGTGCTAACGTGACAGGTACTGTGCCAAGTGCTACATCGGCTACAACAGCTACAACAGCTACAACAGCTGGTACAGTGACCACAGCAGCTCAAGGCAATATCACCAGCGTAGGTACATTGACTGCTTTGACAGTAAGTGGTGCCATCACAGCCGGCGGCGGCATTGTAAACGGTCAAGGCAACGGGGTTGGCAACATCGGTAGTGCAAGTACCTACTTCAATACTGTGTTTGCTCAGGCCACAAGTGCTCAATACGCTGACTTGGCAGAAAAATATCAAAGTGATCGAGACTATCCCCCTGGTACTGTGGTAGTGTTTGGTGATGACACAGAAATCACCATCAGTACAACAGAGGCAGATGCCCGAGTAGCAGGTGTAGTCACAACTGCACCTGCTTACATCATGAACGCTGGACTAGTGGATGGCGTGTCTGTGGCCTTGGTGGGTCGTGTGCCTTGTCAAGTGGTGGGCACCATACGCCGTGGCGACTTGTTGTCAACCAGCCACATACCGGGCGTGGCCACTCGAGCACATGATCCTGCCATGGGCACCGTGATTGGCAAGGCCTTGGCCAACTACAACAGCAGCGTTCCGGGCATGATTGAAGTGGTTGTGGGAAGACTCTAAACCATGGCACAACCGGTCTGGGTAACTCCTGCGGGCAGCCTAGGCACAGTGGCCGAGGGTGTGTTCTTTCAGGTTCCGCTAATTGCTGTGGAGCCCGAAGTGGGTGCAGAAGTTTATTACCAAGTGATTGCGGGCCAACTGCCTGCAGGAGTTCAGTGCGCCCCTAATGGAACCATTACTGGCATTCCACAAGCAGTGGTCACCGTACAAGGTGTTCCAGATCAGGTCAGCAGAGATGTAACCAGCAAATTTGCCGTGCGTGCCTATACCGAACGAGAAGTTGGCGGCATTCGGGTGATTAATCGTCTGGCTGATCGTACATTCTCTCTCACTGTGACTGGACAAGATGCACCTGAGTTTGTGACTCCAGCAGGCAGTCTAGGCACCTTCTATGACTGCACAGTGGTCGAGGGTATACAGGTTGAAATTTCCGACACTGATCCCGATGACTCAGTCATGGTTGTTGTGGCTGCTGGCAGTTTGCCTCCGGGTTTGGCCATGACACACCGGGGGTTGATTTCGGGATTTACCGAAAGCATTACTCCCAATGCGGAGCAACCAGGGTTCTCTCGAGATGGCCAAGGGTTTGATCAATTTGCCTTTGACTTTGGTGCCAATGATATCAACCAGACCTATGAGTTTGTGCTGAGAGTAACTGACGGCAAAGCCAGCAATCTCAGAAGTTACAGTATCACCATACTGAATCGAGCCAGTCTCACAGCCGACACTATAGAATTCACAGCCGACAACACCTTTGTCACTGCCGATGGTTCGCCTGTGGTACCCCCCATATTATTGACTCCACAAGGCAGCATTGGCAGAGTACGCAGCGACAACTTTTATGCATTCAAATTTGATGCTTATGACTGTGCTGGCGCTGACATACGATATCACATCAACCTTGGAGAAGGTATTGGTTTTTCTCCAGCTATAGTGAACTTTGCTCCCGGCAGCTTTGATCGGGAAGGGTTTGATCAACAGGCATTTATCTTGCCTCCTGGCTTGAGCTTGGATACAGGAACTGGTTGGCTTTGGGGATATATTCCAGATTCTGGCTTGACCGAATACACCTATGAATTTGCTGTTCAAGTTTCCCAAGCAGATGCACCTGAAATTATCAGCAACTACTATTACTATTCCATAACCATTGTGGGTGCTGTGGATACCCAAGTAACCTGGATTACTCCCGCACACGTTGGTTACATTGCCACAGGCAGTATCAGCACTCTCAGCATTCAAGCTCAAGTGGTCACAGGTGCACAACTGCAATATCAACTCAAACCCGGCAGTGCCAGTGCCTTGCCACAGGGCCTGACCTTGTTACCGTCGGGCAATATCGTTGGTCGTGTGAGTTTCAACACATTTGCCTTGGACGGCAACACCACCACATTTGATATGTCGGCACAGGATGTGCTGCTAACTGGCGTTCAACCTCAAACCACGTTTGACCGAACATTCCAATTCACCGTGGAGGCGTTTAGTAGCACCAGTCAAATTGATGTGTTTAGAGAGTTCTCAATCACTATTGACCGAGTGTATGACCAACCCTATGAAAATCTCTACATCCAGGCCATGCCCCCGGAGAGCAGTAGAAATTTGGTCAATAGCCTGGTACAAAATCAAAACATCATACCCAATGACTTGTTGTATCGTGCCGATGATATGTATTTTGGGCGTGCCGCTCGAGTGGTGTATGATCATGCATTTGGGCTCACCAGCGCCACTATTGCACAGTATGTGGATGGTCTGCAACGCAACCACTACTGGAAAAATCTTGTGCTAGGTGAGATTGAAACGGCTCAGGCGCGAGATGACGCGGGTAACGTCATGTACGAAGTGGTATACAGCAGAATTGTTGACAACTTGGTAAATGACGCCGGGGAAAGTGTCGGCCGCGAAGTGGTGTTGCCCTATTCTGTCACCTATGGCGAGGAAACTAATGGTATAGTGTACCCCAACAGCTTGATCAACATGAGAAATCAAGTGATCGACACTGTGGGTCAGATCAGCAACGTGTTACCGCGCTGGATGTTGAGCAAACAAGCCAATGGTCAGGTGCTGGGTTTTGTACCTGCTTGGGTGATTGCATATACCATTCCGGGTGCCAGCAGACAAATTGCCTACAACATACAGCAACAGTTCGGCTCACAATTGAATCGGGTAGATTTTGAAGTGGATCGCTATGAACTTGATCGACTTTTGAGCGTGCATTGGAATTCCGTATTACAGAGTTGGGAGCCCACCCCTGCTGCCACAACATTTGATATCTCTCCTGGTCCCTCCACAGTGTTTGATGGCAACAGCTTGAGATTTATTGCGCCTGTGGACATGCCAGTTAATGAAACCACACGCAACGACTTCGATAAATATCTTGTGTTTCCCAAGACAACAATTTTAGGATAAATTATGACAAGTGCAATCAACCCCAACAACATCAACGGTGCATATCCCGTGGCCGGTCAAGACAACAATTCGCAAGGCTTTCGCGACAACTTTACCAACACCAAGACCAATTTTCAGTATGCAGCTGACGAAATTTCTGATCTTCAGAGCAAGGTGGTTCTCAAGGCCCCGTTGACTGGTACCACACTCAACAACAACATGTTGGGCAGCATTGTGAGCAATGGTGTGGCACAGAATTTTGGCCTGACTCGTGTGGCCCTGGGCACAGTGAGCGGCAGCACCACTATCAACTATACCGCAGGTCACTATCAAACCCTGACTCTAGGCGGTAATGTGAGCCTGGCATTCAGCAACTTACCACCATCGGGCGTAGCAGCAGTATTCACAGTACAAATCACTGTAACCGCACCTTCACCTTACACTACTCCTTATACTCTTACATTACCTGGGACAGTTTCGGTCAACACGGCAGGAATTCAAGGGTTTAATGTCAGCACCAACACCATTGCATTTGCACCCAGTGGCAGTTCCACTGTGGGTGTTTATGCATTTCAATTCATCACCAGCGACGGTGGCAGCAGTTACACAGTGAATCAAGTCAACTCTGCCATGCAACCATTCAACAACTCCAGCGAAGATTTGGCGGCCAGTGCTGCTGTCAGTTTGATCAAAACCACCAGTTATTTTACCACTGGTGCACTGGGCGAAACAGCTACCTTGGCTGCTGGTGTAGATGGACAGATCAAGACCTTGATCATGAACAACACTGCAGGCGGTTCAATGACGATCACAGTGGCCCAGGCTGGGTGGAAATCTCCTGGTTCTTCTGGCACAGTGACATTTACCACACGTGGTCAAGCCTGTACCTTGCAATTCACTGCTGGATATTGGTTCTGCATTGGCAACAATGGCGCGGCGTTTGCCTGACCAAAACAGTTGACATTGTCCCCGGGGTGCTGTAAACTAAGCACATGGAACATCCCTTGGTCATGGTAGACAGCTCGCTTTCAATAGACGAGCTGAGTGCCAAAATATCCGAACTCAACAAAAAATTGGGCATTGCACAACGAACCGGCAACGGTTGGGTGTGCGAGCAAATACGCATGGCCATCGAAGCCTATCAAAATCGCTTGCGTGAGCGCAGTGATGAAGCCCTGCGTGGCAGCAGCAACAACAACTTTGACGAAATAATAGACATATCATGAATGTGAGATTGCAATATCCTGCGGCTTTTTCTGCCGGTGTCTGGCTAGATGATCACTTGAGCATGAACACCTGGACCATTAGAGTGGACATGACCACTCAAACCATGGACGAGGAAAGCACTGCTGTGGCGTTTGATCGACTCAAGTACTTCTTGCACGAAGTCCTGGACAGCTCGGTATTGATCGAAGAATCCAATACCACTCAGATAAAACTGCTAACCGCTGCTGGAATTCGAGTGGTGGCCATGCCCGAGGTTCCGGTGGATCAAATTGTGGGCATGATGCTGTTTGCCAAACTCAACACCATCATGGAAGATCGTGTGACCGTGACCGAGGTGTCGGTGGGCAGTGAACTGGGCAACCAAGTGATATACCTGCACAACGATCATGAAACTCTGGGCCCGTTTGAAGAGCCCGGCTGGTGGTCATCCCCGGATCCTGCCACCCAGAATGTCAAACCCTCCGGCAAGAAAACTGTGTGGTCCCTGAAAAATTCAGCTGCATGGTCGGCCTTGGACATGACTTGGCCTGTGCCTGAAGTGTTGACAGAAACCGATACCGGTAATACAATTGTGTTTGCAGACTTTGGCCGAGATGACACAAGATAAATTTGGGCAGATGATTTTTTCAGAAAGTGATGTGTGTGACTTGATCATGCAGGGGCACGGGGCAGACACCTTTGACGGCATGCTGGTGGATGAGTCTGTGAACTTGGAATCAGCTGTGGAATTTTTGGATTACTTTCCCGACTTTGTTGAGTACTGGAGATTTGACGACCAAAAGGATGTTTTGGTGCCAGACTGGGACACGATACAGCAGGAAACCTGGCACATGCCCCCAGAATACCAGAGCCTGGACATTGCTGCTCATGTGTTGAGTCTGTGTGCCACAGATGCAGAACTGCAACGATGTGGCAGTGAATTGCTGCTGTATCAAGAGCGCAACTTGTTCAATCTCTTGAGATATCTCAAGTACTTGGTGGATGTGATGCAGCAAAATCACGTGATCTGGGGTGTGGGTCGTGGATCTAGTGTGGCCAGTCATGTGCTGTACAAACTTGGTGTGCACCGAGTGGACAGCTTGTTCTATGATTTAGATGTTGCAGAATTTTTGCGTTAAATACTGCACATACCAAAGGGTGATATTATGACACAAAAAGTTTACAAAACTGCCATGGGCAAGACCGTGGACATGGGCCAGCTCATGCTGGAAAACGAACAGGTTCGTGCTGTGGGCAACATGAATGTCAACGCTCGCGGAGACTTGCTGGACAGCAGCAATCGTGTGATTGATCCCAAACCACGCCAGGTTCAGCGTCAGTATCAAAAACAAGCAGCTCGTCCCACACCAATCCCAGTAAGCACAGGAACTCGTGCTGCACGATCTCAGAAGGCCACCACCAGTGCTGTAGAATCCATTTCATTTGGGGGTGAGACCGTGATTGACAGTTCTGTGCCAACAGAACCCGTGCCAGAATTTGTGGCACAGGCACCTGCAGTGGAACAACAAGATCCTGCCGTAGTCCAAGAGGTGGCAGAAGTTGCGCCTTCGGTGATCGAACCCACAGCACCAGCTGAGCCTGAACCTGTAGTATTGGAAACGCCCGCACCTGTAGTACCACCCTCTGCCACAGCCTCTGCAGGTGGCTTGGCAGCGGCCTTGGCCAAATCACGCACAGTACAACAAGAAAAAATCAAAACACCAAGACAGATTTCTCAAACCTCTGCAGGAGTCAAACGAATTTAATGGAGAACTCAATGACCAAATCAGCTTTTGCACCACATGAAATCAAATCACACCAACTGCGTCCTTTAAAGGACTCGGTGATTGTGAGTGACATGACCTTTGACCAACGTATCACTTCAAGTGGCATCATCTTGCTCAACGACAACGGCAAGGGCACTGGGATTCGCCCACGCTGGGGTTGCGTGTATGCAGTGGGCCCAGAGCAAACAGATGTGCAAGTGGGTCAGTGGATCTTTGTGGCACATGGTCGTTGGACTCGTGGCATTGATGTACAAGACGAAACTGGTGCCAAGACCCTGCGCAGAGTTGATCCTGCCGACATTCTCATGGTCAGTGACACTGAACCAGCTGACGACACCATGAGCGACGCAGTTCATGTGGAACCACAATCCAGATGATACGAGACTGGACGGTGGACCAGATCATTGCTGAGTGCAAAAAAATGTACACAGCCGCAAATGATCCCTACATGACCGGTTGGAACAATTGGCCTGCCAAACAAGATCTCTATCGTGTGAAATTTGCCGTGGATGAAATGTTGAAGAATACTGGTAAATTTACACCCGAAGATGAGTGGTTGGAAGACCAGGAAAAACAAAGAATGTGGAAGGCCTTGATCAAATGAAATGCAGCACTTGTCATCAAACATATACCGCCACTTGTGATTACCGGCAGGGTCGCTGCCCAGGGCACCCGGCCTTGTTCGATCGCATTCTCAAATTTTTCACCAAGACAAACAACAATGGACAAAAATAAAACCGTTGAACGCATGAGTGAACTCATGGAACCCATTGATCAGCAGATCATGATGTGCGACGATCGCCGCGACATGCTGATGATGGCCTGTGCCATGTTGCAGCGCACTCAAGAAATCTTTGACGCTGAACTGGGCGAACAGGGTCGCAAACTCATGTTTCAGGAACTGGTATGATATTCAACCATGTGAAAGAACTCAAGGCCCAGGGCAAAAAAATTGGCATAACCTTCAGCACCTTTGACATGCTGCATGCCGGCCACATTGCCATGTTGAGCGAAGCCCGCAATCACTGTGACTATCTCATTGCTGCATTGCAAACCGATCCCACAATCGATCGTCCGGATACCAAAAACAAGCCGGTACAGAGCATAGTGGAGCGACAGATTCAGTTAGCTGCCTGCCGCTATGTGGACGAAGTTGTGGTGTACCAGACCGAAAAAGATCTCGTGGATCTCTTGCTTATTTTGCCTGTTGATGTTAGAATACTGGGTGTGGAGTATCAAGACAAGGAATACACCGGTCGTGCCGAGTGCAAAAACCGTGGTGTGGAAATTGTGTTCAACGGTAGAGATCACTCATTCAGTTCCAGTGGCCTGCGCAAACGAGTGGTGGAGGCAGAAAAATCCAAGGCCACATGAGAAATATCAAACTGATAGATGGTGTTGTGGCCTTGCACGAAATTGCAAGAATGGTGCAGGAAGAAACCGAACACACAGACCTGCACAATGCCATTCGTGAGTGCGCAGATCGCTTGCACCTGCTGTCAGTGGAACAGGGCCAAGCCGACCGAGAGGCCACAAACATTATCAATCAACTCAACACTAAAGGAAAATCGTGAAAGATCTCTGGGTAGAAAAATATCGTCCCAAAACCGTGGACGGCTATGTGTTTGTGGACGACACACAGCGTGAGCAAGTGACCAGTTGGATTCGGTCAGGATCCATACCACACTTGTTGTTGAGTGGTGGGCCTGGCACTGGCAAAACCACTCTGGCCAAACTGTTGCTCAACGAGCTGGGTGTGGACGAGTATGATGTGATGTATGTGAACGGATCCAAAGAAGGTCGCAAGATTGAGTGGGTGGATCGCTTGATCGGATTCTGTCAGACCATGCCGTTTGGTGCGTTCAAGGTGGTGTTGATCGACGAAGCCGACTACATGAACAAAGAGTCAGTACAGCCAGCTCTGCGCAATCTCATGGAGGACTACAGCAGCACCGTGAGATTCATATTCACCTGCAACTATCCCCACAAGATCATTGCCCCACTTCACAGTCGTTGTCAAGGATTTGAAATTGCACGAGCTGATCACACCGAATTCACAGCGCGAGTGGCCACTGTGCTGGTGGAAGAAGGTGTGGCGTTTGATCTAGATGTGCTGGACACCTATGTCAAGGCCACTTATCCTGACCTGCGCAAGTGTTTGAATTCAGTGCAACGCAACAGTCAGTCAGGCACGCTCACAGTGCCACAAGGCAGTGACAAGAGCAGCCAAGACTGGCGCTTGGAATGTGTGAACCTGTTCAAGCAGGGCCGAGTGCGAGATGCCAGAACTGTGCTGTGCCAACAGAGCACTCCCGAAGAAGCCGAAGACATCTTTCGCTGGATGTTTGACAACTTGGAACTGTGGGGAAACACACCCGAGCGGCAGGATCAAGCCATTATCATTATTCGCAATGGCTATGTGAATCACAGTTCTGTGGCCGATGCTGAAATCAATCTCAGTGCCACCTTGATTGAACTGAGTAATATTGCATGATTGTTGATCAAAATTCTCAAAATGCAGTATTAATTCACTATCGTGGCGGTGCTTATGGAAATTTTATTTTTCACATTCTAAGCGAATTTTTTTCAAATACAGTAAAAGTTGATAACCGTAGTTTCAATTTTAGTTCAACTGGTAATTCTCATAATACAAAAACATATATAGAAACGTACAACCTGGCAGGCGAAATAGAAAAAAAAACTTTACAAAGTTATTCGGATTATAAATATTCTCCCGAGATAACAGACCACGATGCAGTTGATCAAATCAAACAAGGTAAAAAATTTTTAATACGGTGTGATACCTCGGTTGTTGACAACTACAAATATCTGTTATCCCAATGGCAAAATGCCCAAATGATTCGAATGCATCAGCCAGAATTTATAGATAGACTGGTGATATTTTCCAATTTAATGCACAAATCTGCAATAGAAAAATTTTCATTGTATAAAAATTGTTTGTTTGACCCACCCACAGTCGAGCGAATCCGATCTCTGCCGGGCGACTTTGAAGAAAATCTGGTGGATGCAATGGTTGAGACATTTCAGAAAAATTTTGACATTTATGGAAAAACATTTGTCAAGCACGTGGACCATGCTAGAGTATATAATTTTTCTGTCAGAAATTTAGAGAATTGGGATATATTTTATAAAACAATCAAAGGTTGTTGTGAATTTCTAGGAGCACACATTACTGACGTGAGTTTACTGGAAAATTGTTATAGGTCTTTTGTATCACATCAGCACAATTTGAAATATTATTCATTTGACAAAAATACCTGTGCTGATGATGACGATTTAATAGGTCGTGCCTTGGTAAAATACTATCAATTGACATGGAACAAAAATTCAGAACACTAACACAAATCAAAACTATTTGTGGCGCTAGACCGGTGCAGACTGTGGAATTTGAAGATTGGTTAGAAAAAAATAATTTTCAAAACATTCTCGAAATCAGCGAATATGCCGATTATGATGTTTATAAAAAAACACAAACTTTGAAATACCAAAAAGGTTCCGGCCCTTGGGACTTGATATTGTATTTTAACAACACATTGATTGTGAATTTAGCTGATAAACTAGCATACCTTGACAGTCTCGTAGATTCATTGACCGACAACGGTTACATTTACTGTGCATTAAACAAATGGTGTATTCAGATACCAGAACCAGACCCACAGTACAAAGAATTAATATTTGATGATGCTTTGTTGCCATATGTAAAAAACAAACTTAAAAATTATAAAATCATGGATTATAAATATATTCCAAACGATCTTGGCGGTATGGGAAATTGGGTACATGGTAACAATCGATTTTGGTTGACCAAATGTTAAAAAAAGAAAATATTCGAGTATTGATAAGTCATTGGAACGAAGTGTGGTGGCACTATCGAAATTCGCCCAACAATCTACTGAATAAAGATAAACTGGTAAAAAAATTATTAATTCCAGGAAGCACACTGGCCTGGAATTCATTGGGTATACGATATCACAATCATATAGATAATTTAACCATTTATGATGAATTACTGGACCAGACTGAAAATTACAACAATAAAAAATTCAACAATATCTTGGTATTGAATGCATTACAGCTCAGATATATCACCGTTGATGAATATTGTGAGAAAATAATACCGCTGAGTCACTTATTGTCAAAATCGGGCAGAATGCAAATTGGATTCAATTCAAGTTTTTTACATTGGAACAGAGTGGCCTATGATATTGATCACGAAATTGATCGATTTAAAAATATTCTGTCACAACATCAACTGGTATTGAAAAATCAAATTATAAAACCATTTAAAACTGCAGCATTAAATGGTGATTGCACTTTAATCTTTGACAAATTATGAGATATCTAATACTAACCTATTATCGCAAAGCTGATGGCAAAATCGACGAAGTCATGGCAATATCACGCAATCTCAAACCCAGAGACTTGCAAACAGCCAATGTGATCCTGGATTTTCGAGAACAACGTGTGCGCAGATGCATGATTGACGGACAATCAGCATCACAAGACTGGGATCATGTGGTCAGCTATTATTACCAACATTACACCGCCACAATAGAACGACTGTTTGAAGACAACGGACACCCAGTGAGCATCACAGCTGACAAACCCCCTGCTTGACACCTTTGCCTGTGTTGTGTTATAATACAGCATGCCAAAAAATATCAAATCTGACAAATTAATCTTAACCGACATCGACGGTGTGGTCTTGGACTGGGAATACGCTTTTGATGTGTGGATGGGACAACACGGACATGACAAAAAGCCCGGGGGCGAACTCAAATACGACATCGGCAAGCGATACGGTATAGATCAGGAACAGGGTCGCAAGCTGATCAAGATCTTTAATGAATCGGCTGCCATTGGTTTCTTGCCGCCCTTGCGTGATGCCATGTACTACATCAAACGCCTGCATGAAGAACATGGCTATGTGTTCCATGCTATCACCAGCCTCAGTCGAGACAAGAATGCACAGGAACTGCGCAAGATGAATCTGCGCAAATTGTTTGGCAAAACTGTGTTTGAAAAATTTGTGTTTTTGGACACCGGTGCTGAAAAAGACAAGGTGTTAAAAAAATATCAGGACACTGGTTTGTGGTGGGTGGAAGATAAAATTGACAATGCTCGAGCAGGACTTGAAGTGGGCCTAAAACCCCTGTTGATGGAGCATGGTCACTCCTTGGATTTTGAACATGTAAAAATACCCAAGGTGCGCAACTGGCGCGAAATCTACGACACAGTTACCGCTGAATAGTGGGCAGGATTTCTGCCCACTGTGCGTCAGTCACCGTATAGTTTCAAAACGCTGCCAATAATGGCATGCCGTTGAACGTCACGAGCAGTTAATTCACAAACTGCTATACCTGATACACCCCCCCTCTCCAGTCTTTGACACAGGTCTAGTAAACCATTGTCGCCGGTGCTACGGTCGGCTTGTTCGATGTCTCCAGTTATCACAATACGGCTGTCTTGACCAATACGGGTCATCAGCATCTTGCACTGGGCCGGGGTTGCATTTTGCATTTCGTCTGCTATGATCCAGGAATTTTTGAATGTGCGTCCACGCATGAATGCCAAGGGAGAAATTTCTACCACTTGGTCTTCGATCATGGCCACAATGTCTTGTGGTCGATAATACTCACGTAACACATCCAACAAAGGTCTGGTCCAGGGTTCCATTTTGGCCACAAGATTTCCCGGGAGAAATCCGTGACTCTCACCTTCCACGCCCACTGCCGGGCGGGTCAATACTATGCGTTCACATGCTCCTTTTTTGAGTGCTTGAACAGCAGCCAGCATGGCCAAGTAAGTTTTACCTGTGCCTGCGGGTCCCACTGTGACTACGATATGTTGTGCTTCGTCTTGCAAGGCCAGCACCAAGCGTTCCTGGTTTCGCGTGCGAGGAATCAGTTCGACTCTTCGTTGCGAAATTCGGGGTTGTGCTTGATCAAAACTAATGGTGTTTTCTACTGGACTCACACGGCGATTTGCCTTTACTGCGCGATTTTTGCTCAATTGCAATTCTCCCTTTGAGTGAAACAACAGCCGATTGCTGTCCAAAGTATTTAGGTGGCTGGCGGCCAAAAGTTCAGTGGGTGTTGATATTTTCAATATCTCAGCTAAGTATTTCTCTAGGCGGGTGACAAAGTCATTCTCTGACTTACCGTGTCACCAGCATAAATACAGCATGGATCAAGAGCTGTTTAAATCCCACGAAGACTACTGGCAGGTGGCCAAGAACATTCAAAACATCTACACCAGCGAGGGCAGCCTCACTGCGCTCATGGATTTTGAGCGTGTGTTGGATGACTTGGACATCTATGCATTTCGCAACTGGGCACGTGGTGAGCTAGTAAGCGGACCCGATCTTGGTAGATATCGCGTGAGCTGTGTGTTCATGTGGCCCGAGAAACTCATGCCCGATCCACGTGGCGGTCAGCGCCTGTTGCCGTTTGACTGCGAAGTGCGCTACAAAAAAACCACCATACAGATTCCCATGCGAATTGAAGATCCCAGTGACTATCGTCCGGGAACCAAAAAAGCACGCATCATGGAACAACGAGTATGGCTAGTGGAAATTGTCATGCCCAAGGCTCTCATGAGCGACATCCGTACTGGATCCGTGGAACTGGAAGGCGAAGACATTGACCTGGCTGATCTTGACACAGCCTACGAGCAGGATCTGGACCAAGAAGCCTTTCAAAGCGATGAACAATCTCAAAATGCACAACAATCACTACAACAACCTGCCTAGGCCTCTCACTGAGGGCCTGGAGTACAAGGACATGGAGGGCTTGGTCAAGCCCACAATCCATGTGGACGAGTTTGACTCCAAAATGGGCGACAACGATGATGTGATTGTGATCAGCTTTTTTGTGCGTGATAAACTGGCAGCACGAGACCTAGTGTCATGGTTTGAAAAAGGCTATGACTTTGTGTTGGATGCTGATCGCTCTCCGGGCGAAATCCGTCCCGGACGCTACTTGGTGTACGTGGAAATTCGTCGCCGCAGCAGCGCACCTGCCAATGTGGCTGCCCTGTTGAGTGATCTCGGTACCTTGACCGAACATGACTCTGACTCAGACTGGACCATGCACTATCGTGACCAGGCATTGCCGTTTTCCGAGGAAGATTTTGCCAGACTGGTTCCTACCAGTCCCAGACAATATCGACTCAAATACGAAGGCGAACTCAACGAAGTGAGAACCGCAGCTGGCCTGCCCATCAAGGCCACTTACGAATCTGATGCTGATATTCGTGCCATGCAATCAGCAGCCGGCATACTGTGACAAATCACAACTTGGTGTAAACAAAGTACAAGCGATCGTTGGCGTCGCGTTTGAATGTTTCCAGTCTGAGATTGTACGTTTCTGCAAATTCTGATACCACTTCGAACGTCCAGGGAAATATCTGCACATAGGGACCAGTGCGATGCGGGATGCCTGGATTGGCTCGCAAATAAAATCGACCACCAGTTTTCAGCAGGTTCACACAGTGCGCAAATCTTTGTTCAATGTCCTCTCGGCTGTTGAAGTTGATGGATCCCAAGGCCATGATCACATCATGGCTGGCAGGTTTTACCTTGTAGTCCAAGATGTCAACTTCAAAGTCAGCACAGTTGTTGTAGGGATCGATGCCCACTAAATTGTTGATCCTGCCCTTGAACGGATGATACCCACAGCCCACATCCAGCACAGATTCGGGATTGAGAGCATTGATTTCGTCTGCCAGTTGCCAGCCAGTGTAGTCATAGTCACCGGTTCTGGGTTTCCAGATTTCGCTGAAAAATCTCAAGATATAACGCTCGCTGAGATCGTCCACAATACTGCGCACAGTGCCCACATAGTCACAAGGCAGGCTCAGTTCAGCGTCCACGGCTTCGCAAAACTTGCGATAGCGTGCTGGAGTCCAGGGCAGTTGATCCACCAAGGTATCGGCTCCAATGCTGTGTTTGACATCTTGATACTTGTCTAAATCAAAGGCCTGTTGTAAATTTTTGTGAACTAAGTCAAAAATTAGCGTATTCATTGAAAATTTTTCCTATTTGATAAATATTTTTTGAAATATACAGAAATTTTAGTTTCTGGCGTTATTTTTCATAACTATTTAACACAAAGGATTATCTATGAAAAAAATACTAGCCTGCTTGGCTTTTGCGTCTGCGTCTGTGTTTGCTTGGGAACCCAGTCGACCTGTCACAGTTTATGTGGGCAACACACCCGGTGCCGGCAACGAAATTGCGTTTAGAAAACTGGCCGAAATTGTGCAAAAAACTTCGGCACCCAAGTTTGTGTATGTGGTACAAAACATACCAGGTGCAGACTCTGTAGTGGCCAACAACAGATTTTTAGAAGCCACACCCGATGGCCACACCATCAACCTTCCCAGTCACATGAGCAGCTATGTGACCAATGACATCTGGGAAAAGAACATCAAAAAATACAACTACGACTCGTTTGTGGATGTGTTGACCATGGGCAAAAGTCCCTTGGCCTTGGTGGCACATCCTGCCAGTGCTGTCAACACT
>Ga0209400_1000246_pt1 | contig 47758 bp, 38 predicted proteins | sample M_130807_EF_Meta_FD_187313 | JGI IMG/M metagenome (GOLD analysis project Ga0209400, IMG submission 187313) | Freshwater microbial communities from Lake Montjoie, Canada to study carbon cycling - M_130807_EF_MetaG (SPAdes) (version 2) | ecosystem: Environmental > Aquatic > Freshwater > Lake... | reverse complement strand
ATTTTTGCTCCTTTAAATCGAACCTCAAAATGCAAATGTGGCCCAGTTGAACGGCCAGTACTTCCTGCCAAACCTATGATATCTCCTCCTTTTACTGGTTGCCCTGGATAAGCCAATAATTGAGAGAAATGTGCATACAAGGTTTCAAGTCCATTGTTATGCCTGATCAATACCACATACCCATAATCTGCACTTCTTTTGGCAATTCTAACCACGCCTTCAAATGCAGCATATACTGGGTCACCCACTTCCATTTTGATATCAGTACCAAAATGAAATTTGAGCCTTCTACCCCATTTTCTGAACCCAAATCCCGAACTTAAATCACCAATAGCAGGTGGATGGAAAGCACAGTCGTCCAGATTTCCCAATACCAAGTTAATGGTATCTTCCATCGATTTTAAGTCTTGTTTATACGGATTGATGGTAATGGTATCCCATTTGGCATAGAATTGAGAAGCAGGTGCATAAGCTGTATCGAAATAGAAATTCCTTGGGCGAATGAAATCCCAATATTTATTGCTGGGCGTTACAACAAGACTATCGAATTCTTCAGACTCAGTTTCGGCTTCTTCCTCCTCTTCTTCTTCAGCATCAATTTGCTGAATAGAATCTGGTAGAGACAAATCTGGGTCAGTTAAAACTTGTCCAAAGCCTAACTGTGCAAACAATAGAAAAAATATACTTAAATAGAGAACTCTAAAATTCATAAGGATGTGCTTCTAATACAGCGTTTGCTTGCAATTTATCCTTATTGAGTTGAGTTTTTAAATCTTCGATTGAATTGAAGTGCATTTCTTCTCTTAGTTTATCAACAAAATGAACCCTGAGTGTTTGATTATAAAGGTCTTCATCCAAATCAAAAATGTGGACTTCAATTGAATTTCCTTTCCCTGGAATTGTTGGGTTGTTGCCAATATTGAGCATTCCTCTTAAAATTCGACCATTGATTTCTACATAAACTGCGTAAACAGCTTGCTTAGGAATCATTTTATTTGGGTCGAAAACTTGAAGATTGGCAGTTGGAAAACCAATGGTTCGTCCAAGTTTTTTACCTTCTACTACCTTCGCTGAAATTGAATAGAAATAACCTAAATATTGTCTAGCCAATAAACAATTACGCTTTTGCAATGCCTCCCTAATTTTAGTAGAGGAAATTGACAAATTATCAATTTCTTGAGCGGGTATTTCTTGAACTTCAAAACCATAGGCTGAGGCATATTGGCTTAAATGCTCAAAACTCCCTTCTCTGTTTTTACCAAAACGATGGTTATAACCAATCACTAAATACTTAGTTTGTAAAGCATCAACAATGATTTCTTTGATAAATTTGAGCGAACTCCACCTAGAAAACTCAATGGTAAATGGGAGAATCAACAAATGGTCTATTCCTTGATTTTCGAGTAAAGCTATTTTTTCTTGTGCACTTGATAGTAAATGTAATCCATGGTCATTGGGAAATAATACCATTCTTGGATGTGGTTCGTATGTGATTAAAACAGTTTCCCCATTGGTATCAGCAGCAATTTGTTTGAGTCTTTTTAAAATTTGCTGATGTGCCAAATGCACCCCATCAAAAGTTCCCTGCGTAACGACTGCATTGGCAATTTGTGGCATTTCAGAAATTGAATAATAGACCTTCATCTTGGCTGCGAATTTATGCAAATACTTGGCTTCCCACCGAAAATTTAAAAAAAAGACCCGGCTATAAATAACCGGGCCTTTAACCTATGAAAACTCAAGCTACCCCTAACTTGAATTATTTTATAACAACTTGAGACTTGTTTGGTTTCAATTCTGTTTTCGGTAATTTGATGTTTAGAATTCCATCTTTCAATTCGGCCTCTAATTGATCAGTTACGATTGATTCTGGAAGCTGAACTTTTTTTGAAAACTTACCATAGAAACTTTCTACCAAGTGTTGTTTGAATTCTGATTCTTCAGCGTGTTTACGCCTTTCTCCGTGCAATAATAAATATTTTTTTTCAATTTCAATTTTTAAATCTTCTTTTTTAAATCCGGGAAGTGCAAACTGAAAATAAAAGGCAGCTGGGCTTTCAAATACATCAAAATTCGGATTGAAAAATTCTGTTTTGTTGGTGTTCATTTTATTGGAACCAAAAGAATTGAACAATTGCGCAATTTGAGCATCTAAAATGCGATCTGAAAGCATGTTGTTTTGGTTGATTTTAAATTGTGTTAACATTGTTTTGATTGTTTTTCAATCATTGTTCAAATCAAATACCAAGCTTAAATATAAGACATTATGTCTACTTTTAAATAAAATCAAACTAAATAAATGCCATTTAGTCTTGTTTTAGGTAAATTTGTATGTCTTCTATGCACTTTTCAATGAGCTGTTGTTGTAATTGATTGGAAAGCTCAGCCACTGGAGTCAATTCGGTTTGTACGAGATTAAATTGGTCATAAAACGCCTGATTGCGCTCTGGCATTTGATTGGCAACTGGTTTTTCTTTGTAAAGACTTTTCAAATCACCACTGTAGAAAAAGGATTCAACTGAGTCTGCAACTGATAATTCAATTGAATTTTCAGTAATGGTCAATTGACTCTCACAATCAACCAATCTGTATTTCATTCTACTTTGTATTTTATTGCACTTTTTTAGATAGCCGTATTTCACGGGTTTGAACCTGTAAACCGAAACAGGAAAACCATCATCTTTGGCAGGAAGTTTCTGAACAAAGGCTTCGTAACCCATGATAGAATCAGCATTTTTAGGATTCAAAATACTGGATTTAAATTCGTTGATGGCCAATTGGAGGTACAAATGAACTCCAGCTAATTTTAATGTTTTTGAAATTGTATTTGGCTCGTTTGTTTTTTTGATTGAATCAGGAAGGTAATTTTTAAGTTGTGCACCTGCTATCACTTGCATCAAATCTGGTTGAATTTGATTTAATGCTTTGACAAAATTTAACTCAAATATGCCAGCAAAGTTTCCAGAATTCACTTGCTCTTCAATTGGAAAAAGGACAAGTTTCTTTCTAATTTTCAAAATTAATTCAACCAAAAATTGATCGGTTGTTTGGTTTGATTTTAAAAAAGATTGAACTGTTTTCAGTAATTCCAATGCCTTGAAACTTTTTTTATTTTGGTCTAATTTCTTTGCATAATTTAGGTATGCATTCAAAAGCAATTCCTGCCTTAAAATAGTCGCATTTCTGAAGACTGGCTCTATTGAAGCAAATTGCTCTATAAGAGCTTCAGCTTGGTCGTATTTATTTTGACTAAGACTGTTGCTGATTTCATCTGTTTTCTTTTTGATAAATTCGAATTTTACTTCTTCATATAAGCCGTCATACATACTAGGCCAATACAAATTCACCTGCACAGCTTTTACTTTTTCAAAATACTTTTGATTGAATTGGTATTGTTGCAGCGCTTCTTCAGTTCTGTTTTGAGCAACTAAATTTCCAAATCGACTGAATTTATTGGCAAGTACCAAATTGGCCGTTTTGCTCAATGCATCTTTTGCAATTGAGTTTGAGGAATCAATGAGTAAAATATTGTAATAATAGGTTGCAGCCGCATCAAAATCCATTTGCTTGAAGGCCGTATCCCCTTTTTTAATATAATGAGGTATTGGACTGCATCCAAAACAAAACACAATGAACAATAGAACTACAAGCTGTTTCAATTTGAATAGTGAATTACATTCTTTCTGGCATTTGAATTCCAAGCATACTACCTGCATTTAATAATGTTTGAGCCGTAAAAGAACAAAGTGCCAATCGGAATTTTCGCTGTTGTTCATTCGCTTCTTTCAAAATAGAATGCTCATGGTAAAATTGATTGAATGATTTAGCCAATTCAAAACAATAATTGCAAATAATACCTGGGCTTAAATCTTTTGCAGCATCATGCAGTATTGATGGGAATTGATGCAATGTAACTACCATGTTTTTTTCAAACTCACTTAAGTTCACTTGATCTGATGAATAAGTAAAGGTTTGGTCTGTTGAATTCCTTAGCACAGACTTGATTCTGGCGTGCGTGTATTGAATAAAAGGGCCTGTGTTTCCCTGAAAATCGATTGATTCTTTTGGGTTGAACATCATCTTCTTTTTAGGATCTACTTTTAACAAATAATATTTCAAAGCACCCAATCCAATGGTTTGAAACAAATGTGTTTGTTCGTCAAGTGTCAAAGATTCCGTTTTGCCTAAATCAGTTGTTATTTGCTTGGCATTGTCAAACATTTCTTGCATCAAATCATCTGCATCAACAACAGTTCCTTCCCTACTTTTCATTTTACCCTCTGGCAATTCAACCATTCCATAACTCAAATGGTAAATGCCATTGGCATAAGGTTTGTTCATTTTAGAAAGTATCAGTTGCAATACTTTGAAATGATAATCTTGTTCGTTGCCTACAACATAAATAGATTTCGTGTATTTAAAATCCTCGTATTTGAGTTCTGCAGTACCCATGTCTTGGGTAATGTAAACAGAGGTTCCATCAGCCCTCAACAATAATTTCTGATCCAATCCATCGGCTTCCAAATCAACCCAAACCGAGCCATTCTCTTTTTTGTAAAATGCGCCAGTAGCCAATCCTTCTTCTACCAATTTTTTTCCTAACAAATACGTATCTGATTCGTAATAATATTGGTCAAAATTTACACCCAATTGTTTGTAGGTTTGATGAAAACCCTCGTACACCCAGGCATTCATTTTTTTCCAAACAGTTATTACCTCTTCATCTCCAGCTTCCCATTTTCTCAATAATTCTTGTGCAGCCAACATTGAGGCCGTTTGTTTAGCAGCCGTCTCCTCATCCATTCCATTTTGAATGAGTGCTTCTTTTTCTATTTTATGTTGTTTTTCAAATGCCACATAGTATTTACCAACCAGGTGATCGCCTTTCATTTGAGCCGATTCAGGCGTTTCTCCATTGCCTTGGCTTAACCAAGCATACATTGATTTACAGATATGAATACCACGGTCATTGATGAGGTTACAAGATTTAACATGGTATCCATTGGCCTTTAAAATTTGGATGACAGAATAGCCTAATAAATTGTTTCTGATATGGCCTAAATGTAAGGGCTTATTGGTATTTGGGGAAGAATATTCAACCAAGACATTTTCTTTAGTCCCTGAAGGCGCATAGCCAAATAGAGGATTGAACGCATTTTCTGCTACAAAATTCAACCAGTAGTTTGCATTGATACTGAAATTGATAAAGCCTTTTACGACTTGAACATCAGAAAAAAGTTCTGTTTCAAGCTTGAGCACTTCTGCTATTTCATTTGCTGTTTGCTCTGGACCCTTTTTAGAAAATTTCAACAATGGAAAAACCACATAAGTATAATCACCTTTGTAATCAGAACTTGTATTTTCAATATTTATTTGTGAAATCATCCAATCCAATTGATATAAATTTTGGATGCATTGAAGAATGGATTCTTTAACTGTTATTTCTATATTTTTCATCGTGTAATTTTAAACGGGACTGTCTTTTTCTTTTGAAACTGTTTTGTAAACCAATTGGTCAACCCAATGAGAAAAGAACTTGTTTAACCAAAAAACCAATTTTCCTTGCAGTGTCAATACCTTGAAATTTTGTCTTTTACTGACCATCTCTAAAATGGATTGAGCAACTTCTTCAGGCTGCATTAATTTAGACTCTTCAAGTGGACTCTCCTTTTGTTTATTGCCATTCGCATTCAGTGCGACATTCCTGATATTAGAGGCAGTATAGCCAGGAGCCAATATGCCTATGTGTAAACCACTGTTTAAATTTTCAATCCTCAAGGCTTCCAAAAAACCATTCATAGCAAATTTTGAAGCTGAATAGCCTGTTCTTCCAGGTAAGCCTTTGAGTCCAGCTACTGAACTAATTCCAATCACTGAACCATTTTCTTTGAGTAAATAAGGCAAGGCATATTTGGTACACTGAACCGTTCCCCAAAAGTTAACATTCATCAATTGATGAAGCACATCTAAATTGGCTTCTAATAGAGATGCCCTCATGGATAAGCCTGCGTTGTTTATGAGTACATTGATTTTACCAAAATGCTGAATTGTAAAATCAATTAAATGTTGGCAAGCAGACTCTTCAGCAACATCTACAATTTGATAAATACATTGAGCACCTAGTTCAATACATTTTCTTTGAACCAATTGAAGCTGGCTCTCTGATCGGGCAGCTAAAACAACATGGTATTTATTTTTAGCAAAAGCGTAGGCTGTGGCTTCTCCTATACCAGAAGAAGCACCTGTAATAATGACTACTTTACTGTTTGAATTCAATTTTACTTTTTCCAGATTATTGGGGTTCCTACTGCTGGAATTTCAGGAAAATCAATTTCCATTCCATCTAATGCTTCTTCAATTGCATCTTCTAAATATACTGCGGTAGCCATGGCTTCGTTTTCCCATGAATCATCAATGGCTCCTTTGTAAACCAATTCTCTTTTTCTATTGAACAAGAAAACCTCTGGGTTTACTTTGGCACCAAATGTATGCGCAGCAACTTGGTTGTCGTCTTGCAAGAATAAAAAATGTAATTTATTCAAACCCATTTTTTCTGCCACCAATTGCATGTGTTGAAAATCATCTTCTGGAGACTGCAATGGGTCATTGGAATTGATCCCTACAATACCTAAATTATCACCTTCATATTTCTCGAATAAATTGAGTAATCTTTTAGCGTAAGCCTTTGAAATTGGTGAACTATTACAAGTAAAAACAATAGCCAATGCATATTTATCACCATAGTCAAAATGAGTGTAAATTTTATTGTCATAGCCCTTTAGACTGAATTCTGGTAATTTATCTCCTATATTTAACATGACTGTTGAATTATGCAGCAAAATAAACAATTATGCCGTATTGCGCAAAAGTGTTCCTTGTAGAATTCAGAATATAACTTTTTCTTCGTTGTGAAATGAAAATTGAACGCGTCCATTCAAAATCTGATCAGGCATTATTTTTAGAGATAGCCAGAAAACTTTATGCTGATGACCCTGAGTGGGTTTGTCCATTAGACAAGGACATCAATGATATTTTTTCTACTGAACACAATATTGCTTTCAAAGATGGAAATGCCCAAAGATGGATTCTGTTTGATGACAAGGGTGAAGCAATTGGAAGGATTGCCGCTTTTTACAACAATTTGCATCAGAAAAGTAAGAATCCAAAAACGGGTGGCATTGGCTTTTTTGAATGTATCAACAACAAGGAGGCTGCATTTTTATTGTTTGATACAGCAGTAAATTGGCTCAAAAATGAAGCTTGTGAACAAATTGAAGCACCCATCAATTTTGGAGAAAAAGATAAATTTTGGGGTTTGATGGTAAAGGGTTTTAAAAATCCATCTTACCAAGAAAATTACAATTTTTCCTATTACGAATCTTTGTACACTTCCTATGGTTTCAAACTACAAACTGAACAAACCACTTCTGAAATTAAATACGAAAGTTTTAACCGAGAAAGATTTGAAAAATTAGCGGCTCGTGTATTTCAAAATAACCAATATGAATATGCTCATTTTAAAATGAATCAATTGGAAAAATTTGCTGCTGATTTTATCTATATTTATAATTTGGCGTGGGCAAACAGACCTGATTTTGTTCCAATGACTAAGGAACGAATAGAAACCACACTTCGCTCTTTGAAACCAATCATGATGGAAGAAGCCATTTGGTTTGTCTATGCCAACAAGGAGCCTGCAGGATTTTACGTGAATGTGATTGACATCAACCAGATTTTTAAACACCTAAATGGCAAACTAGATTGGTGGGGAATGTTGAAGTTTTTATGGTATAAAAATTTTGGCAATATCAACCGTTTAAGAGGAATAGTATTTGGTGTAATTCCTGCGTATCAAAATTTAGGATTGGAAACAGGTTTGATCATGAAATTTTATCAAGCCATTTTAAAAAAGCCTCAATACAAATCTGCAGAATTGGCTTGGATTGGTGATTTTAACCCCAAAATGCACTCACTTTTTAAAGCATTGGGTGCAGAAACAACCAAAGTTCATCATACTTACAGTTTATTGATCAAACCATGAGAATTTTCATTCTATATTTAATTTGTATCATATTCACCATTGGTAATTTACATGCCCAAAATAGTTCAAAGGGGGTTATAAAACTTGCACAATACAACAATCCAGATTTACCCAAAGTAGATGGTACAGATATTTGGAATGATTTAACGGGATGGTACGACCCCATTAAAAAAAGAGAATATGCCATTTGTGGCACCACGGATTCTATTTATTTTTTTGACATCAGCAATCCAGAGGAACTGAATTTAATTTTTGTAAAAAGTGGCAGGTCTGTCAGTGCCAAAAACAGAGATTTTGAAACATATAGCCATTATGTTTACTGTGTTTCAGACCAAGCTTTTGGAGATGGCCGCTTACAAATTTTTGATTTACAATATTTGCCCGATTCTGTTCCAGAAGTTTATGCAAGTAATAAATTAGGGAAATATACCCATACTATTTTTGTAGACAGTGTATTGAAAAGGCTTTATATGTGTTCAAACACTTTGAATATTGGCTTCTCGGCAATGGATGTGCTTTCTATTGAAAAGCCTGACTCACCCTCTTTTTTATTCAAATTAAATATTCCAGCAAAACCAAGTGGAGGTTCCATTTTCAATAAAGTGCATGAAATGTATGCCAAAAATGATACCTGCTTTTTAAGTGCTGAATACAATGGCCTCTTTTTTTTTAGGCTACAAGACGCGCTCAACCAAACATTATTAGGCAGCATTACTTCCTACCCTGAACAAGGCTATAACCACAGTTCATGGCTTGACAAATCTGGCAAATATTTGATGTTTACGGATGAAGATGAATCATTAGATATTAAGATATTTGATATCAGTAATTACGCGAACCCAAAGTTTGTAAGTAGTTTTAATTCCTCACCACAAGCCATGTCCCATAATGCCTATTGGATAGATGATTTTGCTTATGTTTCTTCTTACCATGATGGATTTGTTGTGTATAATATCAAAAATCCTGCTCAACCAGAAAAAGTTGCTTGGTACGATACACATCCAGATGAGCCCGAAATTTATAGCGGATACAAAGGTTGCTGGGGAATATACCCCTATTTGCCAAGTAAAAATATCATTGCCAGTGATTTAACCTATGGTATTTATGTTTTAAAAATTGACAGTCAATTTACAGGTTTTGGCCCTACTGAAGAATTTCAAAACCATGTACAATTATATCCCAATCCGAGTCAAAAATATTTGAAATTAAATGGAACAGAATTGACATCAAAACTTCAAAATTATGTTATTTATGACTTGACTGGAAAGACGGTGGAAACTGGAAATTTCAATCAAGGAATGGACATACCAATTGCCCATTTAGTTGATGGTTACTACATGATTTTGTTCACAGGAAATAGTTACAATTTTACCTCTCATTTTATCAAACAAAGTGCAATTGAAACACCTTAAAGTCCTCATTTTTTTATTGTTTTTTTACTGTCTAAAAACCAATGCACAGAGCCAATCGCAAGGGTTTACACTATTGGGACATTGGAATGATACGAGTTTGAATAAAAATGAATCTTATCAAATTTGGAATGATTTGATAGGTTATTCAGACCCAATCAAGAACAGAGAATATGTAATTGCTGGTAGTGCAGATAGCATCTATTTTTTTGACATCACCACGCCTCAAAAACTCAAACCTGTTGCTGTTAAATTTGGGGCAAACAAACAAATGGTAAACAGAGATTTTGAATGTTATAAAAACTACGTTTATTGTGTAAGTGATAACAAAAATTGGGGCAAGCTTCAAATATTCGATTTGCAATATTTACCCGACTCCGTTCATTTGGTGTATGAAAGTGACAGCATCGCACGGAATACCCATAGCATTTTCATTGATTCAGTGAGTAGCAGGTTGTATATGTGTACCAATAGGCACACCAACAATGAAGTTGTTCCAGTTGAAATTGTTTCGCTTGAAAATCCCATTGAACCGAAAGTAATTGGCAATATTTTGTCTCCTATATTACCTGATGGAAGCACTGCTTATAAAACAATACATGAATTGTATGCAAGAAATGATACCGTTTATTGTTCTGCTGAATATGCGGGTTTGTATATTTATGATGTGAGAGATGCCAGCAATGTAAAGCTGATCAATGTGATATCTAATTACCCACAAAATGGCTATAACCATAGCAGTAGCCTGGACAAAACAGGAAAAAAAATGATTTTTACTGACGAGATACCTGCTGGATTGGCCATTAAATATTATGATATAACAGACATTAAAAATCCAAAACTAATCAATACTTTTCAAAGTAATCCTGGCGCTACAGCGCATAATGCATGGTATGTTGGGAATTTTGCGTATGTCTCCTATTACCATGATGGTTTGTATGTTTTTGATTTGACTAATCCATTGAACATATACCCTGTTGCCTATTTTCATTCTTCAACATGGCCTCCTGTTTCTTATGAAGGATATAAGGGGTGCTGGGGTGTTCATCCCTATTTCAAATCAGGGAATATTGCAATTTTAGACATGGGTGAAGGGCTTTTTGTTTTGAAACCAGATTCATCAATCACATCTATTCAAAAGTTCAATCAAGCAATGCCTGTTTTAATTTATCCAAATCCCAGTAATGGAATTGTAAAGCTTGAATGTGCAGCCAGTTTCCAAAACTCAATTGAAATAAGTTTATACACATTAGATGGTAAATGTTTATTGCAAAAGCAATTACACCAAAGTACTTTTGAATTTGATTTGAGCGCTTTCGAAGGTGTTCAATTTATTTTAAAACTCAAAAACAAGAACCAAATTGAAATTCGTCAAGTATATAAAATTCAATAGCGATTTGAACCTATTTTCTTTCCAGGTTAGCTTGTTTTGTTTGATGTTGCTTTCTATTCAAACTCAAGCTCAACATCCAGATTTGATAAAATTCAAGGAGGCAAAACACTTAAGCAATAAACAAACCGAGTTCAATATTTGCAGAGGGATTGCCTATCAAGCAGAAGATACCAGCTTAAATAGAACTGAACAATTTCATGCTGCATACAGAAATTACATTGCATTTCAGGATTTTGGTTTTCAGTTAAGCCCAACACGGAATTTGAATTTTGAGGTGAGCAGACAAATTGGTTTCAACTTTTTTGAAAATCCTTACGCCATTTATTTCAAGCAGGTAAATCAAACCTATTATTACCAAACCAAAGTTCCTACAGCTGATTTCAATTATGCCCAAGGCCCTAATTCCCTTCTAAATCTTGATACCAAATTTGCAGTTAACCTAAGTCCAAGATTGAACATTGGTGTTGACTATTCAAGAATTTTGAATTTAGGCAATTACATGCGTCAATTTACCAGTGGCTATTTTACGCAGGCATTTGGTAGTTACCTAAGTAAAAATAACCGATACAGAGTATTGAGTAGTTTGAATTGGAATTTGGGGGTTCATGATGAGAATGGTGGCATCAAAAGTGATTCTGTTTTTGACCAATTGACAGGTACCAATAAAGCTGCCGCCATCCAATTGAAAGGCTCACAAAGTCGTTTTAAATCTTATGAATTTTATGGAAGACAGTTCTATTATTTTGGAAAAAAATCATACCTAATGGAAGCTGAAGATAGCTTTGAATGCATTGACCCAATTGCGTATATTTCTCATAGTTTCAATTACAAAAAAGACGGCCTGTTCTTTGACAATACAATTGGAGATACGAGTGCGACTTTATTCCCAATTGCAACAGGAAACAATCAAATCTTTAGTGATTCAATGCTTACAAACAAGATCCAAAACAAGCTAAGTTTAGGCTTGTTCAAAAAGGCTTATTTTACAGAAGTTGGTATTACCCATGAATTGTTTAATTGGAGTCAACATGGAAATACCAATGATGCTTACAATGTAATTTTGGATGGTACAATTGAACGTAGAGCAAGTGCCAAAAACGATATTGGCTTATCCGGCCAAACGCAATTGAATATTTTAGGATACAATATTGGTGATTTTAAATTACAAGCTAAGCTTACTTTGAACGTTTTGGGTCAAAATGTTTTTGTGGGGATTGAACAAAATTCATTCAAGCCCAATGAGCAATTTTTACGCTTTTATAGCACTTCGTTTAACTGGGAAAACAGCCATAACAAAATACAGGTAAGTAAATTACAAGCTGGGTTCACAACAAATGGCTTCAGACATAATTTTACAATTCAACTGCAATCATTTTTGCTCAACAATTGGGTTTACATGAACGCATTGAACAGACCTGAACAAAGTGCCAAAGTCATTAGTGTAAATACCTTTGAACTTTCAAAAACTTTCCAATTAGGAATCTTATTTTTAGAGCAAAGTATTTTGCTTCAACAATGCAATAGCAATACAATTCAATTACCAAATTTTGCGGCAAAAGGCAGGTGGTACTTAAATGGCAGGATATTCAAGAAAGTTTTATTGGTTCAAGCCGGTATTGATTTTTGGTACAATTCTTCTTTTTATGGAAACAACTGGAACCCGCTGAGCAAAACATTCTATCTACAAAACCAAACTTATACTGGCAATTACCCAGTGGTTGATTTGTTCATTTGTGGTCAGGTTAAAAAGGCCGTACTATTTGCTAAACTAGAGCATGCCAATATGGATTTGATGCAAGGTTCAGCTTATGCAAGTCCGCATTACCCCTACCCAACCAGAGCCTTTAAATTGGGGATCAAATGGAGGATGTATCAGTAGGTTGACAGGGATGATATTTTGAGTTAGGTATAAAAAAAATGCGCGGCGATGAAATCGCCGCGCAGCTCTTGCTCAAGACCCATTCAACCTATTTCAATTTGTCGTAATTGCGTTGAATGAAATTGGTAAGTTCTTCGCCATGTAATAAATTTTGAGACAACCTGGCCAAGTCAAATGCTTGTTGTAATACCATAGATTTTTCGGCATCCTCAATTTTTAGAATTTTCCTAGCCAATTCATGGTTTGAATTCACCACTACATTCCAAGATTCAGGGAATGCGCCAAACATTGAATTGCCTTGCATACGCTGCATATCCATCATTCTTCTCTCCCACTCTGGTTTGGTAAGCGTTAAGAAATGGTCGTCGGTTGATAGCGCATTCGTTTCAAATTTGAATTTACCCAATGCCCCAAATTGTTTTTCAAATGTTTCTTTCAACGAGTTTTGTTCAGCCTCACTTAAAACGCTTTCCATTTTCTCATCTTTGTCAATGAGCTTGTCAACGCTTTCACTGTCTACTCGTTTCCAAGTGGTGTTTTCTATTTTGTATTCAATGTTTGAAATAAAATGGTTGTCAATTGGGTTGTCCATCAACAATACATCGTAATTTCTTTTTTGAACAGATTTACAGAAACTATCATGGGCAACAGCATCATTGGTGTATAAAATTACCAATTTACCATCCTTGTCTGTTTGTGCTGGTGCAATTTTTTCTTTGTACTCTTCAATGGTAAACAATTGCTTTTGGGTATTTTGTAACAAACAGAATTTATTGGCTTTTTCGTAGAATTTGTCATCAGTTACAATTCCATATTTTACAAACAAACCAATGCTTTCCCATTTGTCTTCAAAGGCTTTGCGGTCTGCTTTGAAAATTTCGTCTAATTTATCGGCAACTTTTTTGGTGATATGTGAATTGATTTTTTTCACATTGCCATCGCTTTGCAAATAACTTCTACTTACGTTTAATGGAATATCTGGAGAATCAATCACTCCATGTAACAACATCAAAAATTCTGGAACTATGTCTTGAACACTATCCGTAACAAATACTTGGTTGCTGTACAATTGGATTTTGTTTTTCTGTAAATCAAAATCATTTTTGATTTTAGGGAAGTAAAGAATACCCGTTAATTTGAAAGGATAATCTACATTCAAATGAATCCAAAATAATGGCGTTTCTGCAAATGGATACAACTCTTTGTAGAATTGCTCATAATCTTCAGTTTTACATTCAGATGGTAATTTGGTCCAAAGTGGCGCTGGATTGTTGATGACCTTTTCTTCGAATTCAATTTCAACAGGCAAGAATTTACAATATTTTGTTAAAATGCCTCTAATTCTATTGTTGTCATTGAATTCTAATGAATCTTCTGCCAAATGTAAAATGATTTCAGTACCTCTTTCCGTTCTATCAGAAGCTGAGATTTCATAAGTGGTGCTTCCATCACATGACCATTTTACAGCTGCAGCCCCATCCTTGTATGATTTGGTATGCAATTCAACTTTATGAGCAACCATAAATGCCGAATAGAAACCCAATCCAAAATGTCCAATGACTTGTGCGCCTTTGTCTTTGTATTTTTCTAGAAACTCTTCAGCACTACTAAATGCCAATTGGTTGATGTATTTTCCAACTTCTTCCTCTGTCATCCCAATACCCTTGTCTAGAATATGCAGGGTTTTGTTTTCAGTATCAAGTTGAATTGAAATTTTGAGCTCGCCTAATTCACCTTTTGCTTCACCTGAAGATGAAAGTGTTTTGATTTTTTGAGTGGCATCAACAGCATTAGAAACCAATTCTCTAAGAAAAATTTCGTGGTCGCTGTACAAAAACTTTTTAATGATTGGAAAAATGTTCTCTGTGTGAACACTGATATTACCTTTTGTCGTCATAGGAAGATTAATTTTATATTTTCAATTTCAAAGATTGTTCCATTTGTATTCTTCTGTCAATTTGTCCAAAAATGGCCTTATGCTAATTTTTTTTCGTTCAAAATGTCTTTAAATATTTTATAAATCGACGCTTATTTTATGAAATGAAAGCTTATTTTTGGCAGCATATGAAGGTTTTTGTAAGCATGCTATTGATTTTTTGTAATGCGTCCTTGTTTGCACAGCTAGGAGGCAATAGCACTTATCATTTTTTAAACCTACATGCCTCTGCAAGAATTGCAGCTTTGGGAGGAAGCGCCATCAATAACCCAGCAACTGATTTAAATTTAAGTGCTGCAAACCCTGCCCTTCTTAACAAGAACTTCAGTAAACAAATGGCATTTAGTTATGTCAAATACATTGCAGATATAGGTGCAGGTTATGTAGGAACAGCTTACCATTCAGACTCACTTCAAACTACTTTTTCAGCAGGTTTGCAATACATCGACTACGGTAATTTCAAAAGAATGTCTCCTGATGGGGCTGATTTAGGCAATTTTACTGCTGGTGAATATTGTTTTCAATTGGCAGCTACAAAAAATATCAATTCTTTTCAGATTGGGGCGCAAGCCAAATTCATTTATTCAAACCTTGAAACTTACCAATCTGTTGGCATTGCAACGGATTTAGCTGCAGCTTGGTTCGATGAAAAAAGATTGAGCATGGCAACTTTAGTGATCAGTAATTTAGGTACTCAATTGTCTACTTATAGCGATAAGGAAAAGGAGAAGCTTCCATTGAATGTGCAATTGGGCTATTCAAAAAAATTCGAACACAGCCCATTGAGAATTGGTGTCATAGCCCAACATTTAGAAATGGCTGGTAAACTCTTATACCAAATAGAAAACAGAAACAACAACAATATTGATTTAGAAACCGGTCTTCCAATTCAAGAAGATTTTAGTTTGCTAGACCAAATGATGAGCCATTTAATTTTAAACGGGGAATTGGTATTGACTAAAAATTTCAATTTACGGATTGGATACAACCATTTAAAGCGCAGAGAATTGGCTTTAACAGACAGCAAAGGTACCAGTGGTTATTCTTGGGGATTTGGCATCAAAATCAACCGTTTCCAGTTACATTATGGCAGTGGCGCATTCTTGGGAGGCCAAAATACCAACCATTTCAGCATCATCACCAATTTAGAAGAATTTAAAAAGAAAAATTAAAGTTTTGAAAAATATCATCATTGCAATAGACGGTTATTCTTCATGTGGCAAAAGTACTTTGGCAAAAGACTTGGCAAAATGTATTCAATACCATTATGTAGATACGGGTGCAATGTACAGAGCTGTCACCTTGTTTTTGCTTCAAAACCATATAGATATTTACCATCCTGAATTGGTAGAAAATGCTTTACAAAATATTCAAATCACTTTTGAATACGACAAAGAAAGCCAAAGTCAGTTTACCATTTTAAATGGCGAAAATATTGAAAATGAAATTAGGGTAAACCCTAGAGTTGCTGGCACAGTGAGTGAGGTGAGTGCCATCAGTGCTGTGAGACGTTTCTTGGTTCAACAACAACAAGCCATGGGCAAAAAGAAAGGCATTGTGATGGATGGTAGAGATATTGGAACCGTTGTTTTTCCTGATGCAGAATTGAAAATATTTGTGACTGCTGACCCAAATATCAGAGCGCAAAGAAGATTAGAGGAGCTGGCAGAAAAAGGCCAAGAAACCACATTTGATGAAGTATTGGCCAATTTAGAAAAAAGAGATTTAATGGACAGTACCAGGGCTGATTCACCCCTTATAAAAGCAGATGATGCCATTGAACTAAACAATTCAACGCTGTCTAAAGAAGACCAATTGGAATGGATTCTAAAATTGGTTCAGGAAAAGACACAAATTAGCGCTTCTTAAATTTACTAAACACCCATTTTAAAATAGGGTAAAACAACAAGCCTGCCAATACCGACATTCCCAACCAAAGCAAGAATGCATTTACATGCATTTGGTAAATAAAATACAAAGTTTCTATAAAACCTTTTTTCCAAACAGCTTTAAACATGGCCCAATCAATAGGTTTTGACTGCTCTCCCATCCATTCATTTCCTAATTGAAAAAAGAAGTACATAGAAATAAATTGTAAGGGTATCATGAGCCAACTGATGAACTGAATCAGTACCAAATTGAGTTGAAATCGAATGGCAAGAAAGGTTAAAATGATGCTTGAAACACCCCAAACGGGAATCAATCCAACCAAAACAGCAAATAGGAAAGTCAATGACAAATGATGCGGATCTATCCCTTGCATCAAACTATTTTTGAGTAAATGGAATTGTTTTTTCAAGCAGTGCAAGCTATTATTTTTTTAGTATAATGTATGCCAACATTTGTTTATTTTTGGCTGTTAGGCTTCTAAAATAAGAATATGAAAAACCGCATTTTACTTTTAATCACTATTTGTTTTTATTCTGTTCAAGCGCAAAACTATGCACAATTGGTAAATCCTTTTGTTGGAACTGGTGCCCATGGACATACATTTCCAGGTGCAACAGCTCCTTTTGGAATGGTGCAATTGAGCCCTGATACAAGGTTAAGTGGATGGGATGGTTGTAGCGGTTACCATTATTCAGATTCTGCTATTTATGGCTTTTCACATACCCATTTGAGTGGAACTGGTTGTAGTGATTTTGGCGACATCTTACTAATGCCAACCATGAAACAGGTTTCACAGAAAGAAAAATTGTTTCAACCGGAATTGTATAAATCAAAATTCAAACATGCCAACGAAAAAGCGCATGCTGGATTTTACCAAGTTTTATTAGACGACGACCAAATTGCTGTTAAGTTGACTGCAACTGAGCGAGTGGGCTTTCATGAGTATCAGTTTTCAAAATCAGGCAAAGTAAATTTCATTTTAGATTTGTTACACCGTGACGAATTGATTGAATCTAAAATTACTGAAGTGAGTAATACCTGCATTACTGGCTTAAGAAGAAGCAAAGCATGGGCTGAAGACCAATGGGTTTATTTTAGAATTGAATTTTCAAAGCCTTTTGTAAGTTCTTATATCAGCCATCAAAACAACAAAATTTTTGCTACAGGAATGGCTTTTGAATTTGATGTGAAAAAGAAAGAAAAAATTCAAGTAAAAGTAAGTTTAAGTGCAGTTGATGAGGCCGGTGCAACAAAAAATATGCAAGCTGAAATACCAGGTTGGAATTTTGAACAAGTACTTCAATCGAGCATCAAAAAATGGAACAAAGAATTGGGCTTGATTCAAATTGAAGGCAATACCAAAAGTAACCAACAAATTTTCTATACCGCCTTGTACCATGCTTTTATTCAACCCAATATTGCTTCAGACATTGATGGCAGATACAGAGGCAGAGACCTACAAATTCATCAAACAGACGGCTTTACTTATTATTCTGTTTTTAGTTTATGGGATACCTTCAGGGCTGCACATCCTCTGTACAATTTGGTTCAAGCAGAAAGAAGCAACGATTTTATCAAAACATTCATCAGACAATTTAAAGAAGGTGGGAAATTACCTGTTTGGGAATTGGCATCAAATGAAACCAATTGCATGATTGGCTATCATAGTGTATCTGTCATTGCAGATGCATGGGCTAAAGGCATTAGGAACTATGATAAAACTGATGTTGTAGCGGCTATGCTTCAAAGCGCCAATGCAAATGAAAGAGGAATTGCCCCCTATAAATTAAATGGCTATTTAGCCATTGATGATGAATCAGAATCTATTTCTAAAACTTTAGAATATGCTTATGATGATTGGTGTATTTCAAACTTTTTGGAAGATGAATTACAAGTTCAATTTTTAAAAAGGTCTGAATCTTGGAAAAATATTTTTGATCCTTCAACGGGTTTTATGCGTCCAAGAAAAAATGGTGGCTGGCTCTACCCTTTTGATCCCAAAGAAGTGAACAATCATTTTACCGAGGCCAATGCTTGGCAGTATGCTTTTTTTGTACCTCACGATATTGAAGGTTTGATAGCAAAACATGGTTCTAATGAAAAATTTGAACAAAAACTAGACGAGTTATTCAGTACCAATAGTCAAACAACTGGCAGAAATCAAGCTGATATTACAGGATTAATAGGCCAATATGCCCATGGAAATGAACCCAGTCACCACATGGCTTGGCTTTACAATTATGTAGGTAAGCCAGCAAAAACACAAGCCAAAATTCGAACAATTTTAAATACGCTTTATGCCAATGCCCCTGAGGGTTTAGCTGGAAATGAAGATTGCGGTCAAATGAGTGCTTGGTATGTATTGAGTAGTATGGGTATTTACCCTGTTTGTCCTGGCAAAACTACTTATGATATTGGCGCACCTTTCTTTGATAAGATCACCATTAGAACAGGACAATTTAACAGCTTTACAATTCAAGCATCAGGTGCTGCTCAAAAGCCTTTCATACTTACGAAATCCTTGAATGGAAATGCTTTCAATTCAAACTTTATTGAACATGAAAGTATTTTAAAAGGCGGTCAATTGAACTTTCAGTTACAAGCCAATGACCCTCATATTCAAAGTCAAATTCCGAGTATTAAAAAATCAAGTGGCGTATTTCCAGCACCTGTAATTCAAGCAGCCAAAGAAAACTTCAAAGACAGTTTACTCATTAGTATGGAGAGCCTAGAATTGCCAGCGCGTTTGTTTTACAAGCTTTCAAATGAAAAAACAATGCATCCTTATTTGAAACCTTTTTACATCAAAACAGATTTAGAGGTAAGTTGCATTGCTGTTGATGAATCAGGCAAAAGAGTGAGTAAAACAACTGCTCATTTCAAAAAAATAAACAACAATTGGCAGGTCATCAAACAAACGAAATACAATCCTCAATACAATGCTGGTGGTGAAGATGGTTTGATTGATGGCCTATTTGGCTATACCGACTGGAGAAAAGGCTATTGGCAAGGTTTTCAAGGAAATGATTTTGAATGCATTTTAGACTTGAATACAATGAAAAACATTCAAAAAATTAAATTGAGCACTTTACAAGATACCAGAAGTTGGATTGTGTTTCCTCGCAAAATTGAAATAGAAATGAGCGTTGATGGTGAAAATTATCAAAATTTAGGCGCTGCTGAAACTAAAATTGGTATTGAAGATTTAACTGTTCAAAAGCAATTATTTGAACTGACTTCAAACGCAAAGAACACCAAAGCCAGATTTCTTAAAATCAAAGCAATTCAGTATGGAAAATTACCAGATTGGCATCAAGGTGTTGGAGGCGATTCATTCATTTTTATTGATGAAATTGAAGTAGACTAAAGTCTTTTTCAAAAAGAGAATATTTCCCAATTTGAAACTTTCATTTTGAGTTTTACCCCGTCAAACAAAATTATATTCATCTGATTTACAGGTACTTTTAGGCATATTGGAAAGCTGGCACTGAAAATGTTATTTATTTTCAAAACCATAACCATGAAAGTATCTATTCAAATTTTAGGATTGTCTGCCTTGATTGGTCTAGGACTACCATCCTGTAAAAAACATGAAATTACCAAGACTGAAATCAATTCAAACAAAGGCAGTTTCAAAGACATCAAAGCACCAGCTGCATTCAAATGGTCAACATTGAATACCGTCACCATTCAAATGCAAGCTAAGCCAAACGATGCCAGATCATCCACCTTGAAAGTTTTAGATGCCCAAGGAAATGTTTATTTACAGAAACTTCAAAAAGCCAATCAAGCATTTGAGGGAGTGGTAGAGATTCCTGGTCATATTGAAAAACTCAAAGTGAGTTATTGCGGTAAAATCAAAGAATTCAGCGCCCGTTCAGGGAAAGTGATTTTAGATTAAGGCATCTTTTTGAAAAAGATTTTTACATATCTTTTTTGCTTACTTACGCTAAGCATATTGGCTAACTATGCCCAAGCTGCTCTTGTAACCAATGGTTTGGTAGCACGATACGATGCTGCTAATGCCAGTTCTTACAGCGGTTCGGGTACAAGGTTAAACAATTTGCAGAGTGTTGGACATGCAACTTTGTATAACAATCCAAGTTATACTGGAGGAAGCAATCCATACCTTTCATTCAATGGAAGCAATCAGTATTTTATAACTGAAAATCTGACCAATTTTTTTCCCGGAACTTATGGTTCAAAATCAAATGCCATTTCTGTTTATTTGTGGGTATACCCTACAGATGCAGGAGTTTTAGTTGCAGAACAAGGTCAAACTTCGTTAGATGGAGGTTGGTATGATGCTCAAATTGAAATTACCAATGTGATTGGAAATTCAGGCACATTAAGGTGCGGTACATGGTCTGGCTCAAGCATTCAATCTGTAAGCACCACCATCACGCTCAACCAATGGAATTTTATTGGCATCTCGCATACTGGTACAAGTTTAAAAGCATACCTCAATGGGGTCAACTTTGGAACAAGAAATTTTGCACGATCATCCCCTTTCAACAACAATGCAAACCAGTATTATACATTTGGGGCGGGTACTGCAACCAATATGGGTGATGGTAGCTATACCAATGCGCGTTTTGGTCAAATGGGTGTATACAATACTGCATTGACAGATGCAGATATGAGGCAGAATTATGAAACGATTGCTGGCCCTTCAATAGCCAGTTCTTTACTCAATTTTAGTGGAGTTACTCAAACAAGTTTGACCAGTAATTGGACCAGTGGAAATGGCCAAGGTCGTTTAGTTGTTTGTAGGCCTAGTTCTGCTAGTATTACCATACCAACAAATGCTACAAACTACACATCAAATTCAAATTACGGAAGTGGGTCAACTATCGGTAATGGGTTTGTTGTAGGATCTGGCAATAGCTCAAACCTAACAATTTCTAATTTACAAGCCAATACCAATTACTGTTTAGATATTTTTGAGTACAATGGAAACGTTAGTAGTAGCAATGCACTTTTTCTGACTAGTAGCTATTTAACTGGATGTACCAGTACGCCGGCAATAACGCCAAGTGTGGCTTCCAGTAATTTTTCAACTACTGGCATTTCAAGCTCAACTTGGGCTGGAAGCTTTACTGCTGGCAATGGTGCCAACAGATTGGTTATTTGCAGACCTAGCAATGCCGTGCAAACTGCCCCTACCAATTTTGCTAATTATACTGCCAATTCAACGCATGGTTCTGGTTCAAGCATTGGTTCAGGTTTTGTGGTGGGTGCTGGAAATATCAGTTCCATCTCTTTGAGCAATTTGAGTAGCAATACCACTTATTGCTTAGACATTTATGAGTTCAATGGCAGCATCAGCAGCAATACCGCTGTGTTTGGCAATATTGCTTTGAACGCTTGCAATACCACGCTTTTCAACACGCCAAGTGTGGCTTCCAGTAATTTTTCAACTACCGGCATTTCAAGCTCAACTTGGGCTGGAAGCTTTACTGCTGGCAATGGTGCCAACAGATTGGTTATTTGCAGACCTAGCAATACCGCGCAAACTGCCCCTACCAATTTGAGTAATTATACTGCAAATACTGTGTATGGTTCTGGTTCAAGTATTGGTTCAGGTTTTGTGGTGGGTACTGGAAATATCAGTTCCATCTCTTTGAGCAATTTGAGTAGCAATACCACTTATTGCTTGGACATTTATGAATTCAATGGCAGCATCAGCAGCAATACCGCTGTGTTTGGCAATATTGCTTTGAACGCTTGCAATACCACGCTTTTCAACACGCCAAGTGTGGCTTCCAGTAATTTTTCAACTACCGGCATTTCAAGCTCAACTTGGGCTGGAAGCTTTACTGCTGGCAATGGTGCCAACAGATTGGTTATTTGCAGACCTAGCAATACCGCGCAAACTGCCCCTACCAATTTGAGTAATTATACTGCAAATACTGTGTATGGTTCTGGTTCAAGTATTGGTTCAGGTTTTGTGGTGGGTACTGGAAATATCAGTTCCATCTCTTTGAGCAATTTGAGTAGCAATACCACTTATTGCTTGGACATTTATGAATTCAATGGCAGCATCAGCAGCAATACCGCTGTTTTCAAAACAACTGCTTTAACGGCTTGTAATACTACTCGTTTCAATGCACCAACATCAAGTTCAAGCAATTTAATTATCAATCATATCACAGATTCTAGTTTAGCTGGAAGTTTTCAATCTGGTGCAGGTTCAGGAAGGATCATTGTTTGCAGACAAAGTCAATTTGCTGCAACATCCCCTCAAAACTTCTCAGTGTATACGGCTTCATCAAAATTTGGTCAAGGCTCAGCAATTGGAAATGGATTTGTTGTCGGTTTTGGAAGCGCAAGTAATTTGACTATTTCAGGTTTAGTTGCTAATTCAAGTTATTGCATAGACATTTACGAATACAACGGTTCTATTGCTGAAGAAAGCGCTGTTTTCAATACCAACAACGTATTGAGTATTTGCCAAAAAACAAACATGGTATACCCTTTCACCGGTGCAAGCAATTTTACCCTTACTCAAAACAACCCTACTTCACTTTCAGTTTCTTGGACCAATGGCGATGGCAATGGTAGAATTGTATTGGTAAGCACCAATGCCGCTCCTAATGCATCTCCTGTGGATGCCAGTAACTACAATGCTTCCAATTCCTTTGGGTCTGGATCAACCATTGGCAATGCGTATGTTGCCTACAACAGTAATGGCAACAGCTTTACTTTAAACAATTTAGAACCCAATACTCAATACTATTTCAGCATCATCGAACATACCATCAATGGCGAAGAACTTGCTTATGCTAGCACATTAGCTTTGGTTGATTCGGCTACAACCATCCCTGCTGATACTGATAACGATGGGGTGGTAGATGTAGAAGACATGTATCCCAACGACCAATACAGAGCCTATGCTACTTCATACCCTGCAAACGGATATGGTACACTTTTGTTCGAAGATCTTTGGCCAGCTGTGGGTGATTACGATTTCAATGACTTAGTGATTGATTACAGATACACTGTGATTGCCAATGCGGATAACAATGCCGTGGAAGCTACTTTCAAATTTGTGACCAGAGCTATTGGTGGTGCTTTACACAATGGTTTTGCTTTCCAATTCAATGGCTTGAACCCTGCTAAAATTACAAGCATCACTGGTACGAAAGTGAATGGTATTACTTGGACTTCTATCAACCCCAATGGTACTGAAGTGGGGAACAATACCAATGCCAATATTCCTGTCATTAAAGATGCATACGACCTCTTACCTACTACGGGTGGATATTGGTTCGTAAATGTTGACCCGAATGCGCCTGATGTGGGTACGGATACCACTACTGTGGTGCTTACTTTCATCAACAATGGGACTGCGCCTGAAGCTGGAACTGCTGATGCTGCTTTACTGAGCTCAGTTAATTTTAACCCATACATTGTGGTGGCGCAAGAAAGAGGAAAAGAAATTCATTTGGCCAATATGCCGCCTTCCGATTTAATGAACATGGCCTATTTTGGTACCATCAACGACAGATCTAATCCAGGTGCGAATACCTTCTACAAATCTGAACAAGGTTTGCCTTGGGCTTTGAATGTGGACCAATCAATCCCTTATACGATTGAAAAAACTGATTTCGTTTCTGCATACCCGAACTTCTTTAATTGGGCCAGTTCTGGGGCTACACAAAACACCGATTGGTACTTGAACAACAACGGCAACAGAGTCAACAATAAATTAATCATCAAACAATAACCAAAAAAGGACTTTATCCCAATATGAAACAAATAAGATACATTGATTCAGCTAGAAAAAATAATTATGTATCTGATTTACTGAATCTTAATAAAAATTTTAAATTTTGGCACAATTCTATACACAAAGAAACTAACCATTATACCATGAAATTTTTTTAACCATGAAAAATTCGATTCAACACATTGGCTTTATTTTACTCTTTGCTTTTGCATTGTGTAGTCATATGGCTTTTGCTCAACCAGGTTACAATGAGGGTACTCAAGACACCATCATCATCAGTAAACCAACAGCTGCTCCCTCTAGTTTGAGTTTTTCAAGCATCACCAGCTCTTCGTTCAACGCAACATTTGCAGCTGGAAATGGAACTGCTCGTTTGGTTGTTTGTAGACCTAGTGCTTTTGCTTTAACTACACCAACTGATTTAGCGAATTATACTGCCAATTCAACTTATGGTAGCGGAACTGCACTAGGAAATGGTTTTGTAGTTGGTTCTGGAAACATTACGCAAGTATCAGTTTCAGGCTTGAACAACAATACAGAATATTGTATTGATGTTTTTGAATACGATGGAAGCGCAACTGCAAATTCAGCATTGTTTCTAACATCGAGCCGCTTAAGCGCATGTACTTATACTTTGGCAATTGCTCCAACAAATGGATCAAGTGCTGGTATATTTTCAAATATAACAACAGCTTCTATGACATTCTGCTTGACACCCGGGAATGGTGAAGGTAGAATTATTGTTTGCAGACCTAGTTCTGCAAATAAAGTAGCTCCAACAAATTTTAATGTTTACAGCGGAGACCCATATTACAGTGCAGGCACTGCTTTGGGACAAGGATATGTAATTGCATCAGGTAACGTAAACTCAGTAAGTTTTGATGGTTTGTTACAAAATACTACATACTGTATTGATGTGTATGAGTACAATGGTGATTTGGCTAATTCAAGAGCAGTTTTTAATACAACAAACGTATTGAGTACTTGTCAAAAAACAAACATGGTATACCCTAATGCTGGTGCTAGCAATTTTACAGTTACTCAAAACAACCCGTACTCACTTTCTGTGTCTTGGACCAATGGCGATGGCAATGGAAGAATTGTATTGGTGAGTACCAATGCAGCTCCTAATGCATCCCCTGTTGATGCCAGCTATTATACCGCTAACAACAATTTCCAACTGGGTGATACCATTGGCAATGCCTATGTAGCTTACAACAGTAATGGTAACAGCTTTACTTTAAACAATTTAGAACCCAATACTCAATACTATTTCAGCATCATCGAACATACCATCAATGGCGAAGAACTTGCTTATGCTAGCACATTAGCTTTGGTTGATTCGGCTACAACCATCCCTGCTGATACTGATAACGATGGGGTGGTAGATGTAGAAGACATGTATCCCAACGACCAATACAGAGCCTATGCTACTTCATACCCTGCAAACGGATATGGTACACTTTTGTTCGAAGATCTTTGGCCAGCTGTGGGTGATTACGATTTCAATGACTTAGTGATTGATTACAGATACACTGTGATTGCCAATGCGGATAACAATGCCGTGGAAGCTACTTTCAAATTTGTGACCAGAGCTATTGGTGGTGCTTTACACAATGGTTTTGCTTTCCAATTCAATGGCTTGAACCCTGCTAAAATTACAAGCATCACTGGTACGAAAGTGAATGGTATTACTTGGACTTCTATCAACCCCAATGGTACTGAAGTGGGGAACAATACCAATGCCAATATTCCTGTCATTAAAGATGCATACGACCTCTTACCTACTACGGGTGGATATTGGTTCGTAAATGTTGACCCGAATGCGCCTGATGTGGGTACGGATACCACTACTGTGGTGCTTACTTTCATCAACAATGGGACTGCGCCTGAAGCTGGAACTGCTGATGCTGCTTTACTGAGCTCAGTTAATTTTAACCCATACATTGTGGTGGCGCAAGAAAGAGGAAAAGAAATTCATTTGGCCAATATGCCGCCTTCCGATTTAATGAACATGGCCTATTTTGGTACCATCAACGACAGATCTAATCCAGGTGCGAATACCTTCTACAAATCTGAACAAGGTTTGCCTTGGGCTTTGAATGTGGACCAATCAATCCCTTATACGATTGAAAAAACTGATTTCGTTTCTGCTTACCCGAACTTCTTTAACTGGGCAACATCTGGTGCTACACAAAACACCGATTGGTACTTGAACAACAACGGCAACAGAGTCAACAATAAATTGATAATAAGATAAATATTTCATGGTTACAAAACTGGCGGTTCCGAAAGGGCCGCCTTTTTTGCATATTTGAAGCATGAAGTCCATTCCATTTTCAAAATCAAAATTGCTGTTCCTGGCAATCATTGTGCATACAATTGCAGCATGGTTCAGCAGTGGCTGGCATCATCCGGATGAACATTTTCAATTGATTGAATTCTCTCAATTCATAGCTGGCAATACCCAAGCTGATGTTTTACCAATGGAATACCACCAAGCCATGCGCCCTAGCCTTCAGGTTTGGTTGAGTTATGTTCAAATTTCAATCTTAAAAAGTATTGGTATTCAAAATCCGTTTACCATCAGTTTTATTTTGCGCTTGCTCATTGCAATTGCAGGTATTTACGCTGCCTATTTTTTACATCTTCAATTCAAATTCAAGGATGCGCTTTCAGAGAGAATTCATTTATTAGTTTCGCTATTTACTTGGGCCTTGGTATATGCTCATGTGCGTTATTCTTCAGAAAATCTATCGGGCATTTTTTTAATTTTAGGAACCGCATTTTTACTGAAAGAAATTTCAATTAAACATATTTTCTTGGGCTTTTTAACTTTGGGTTTGGCCTTTGAAATTCGTTACCAAACGGGATTCTATATTGCAGGTATTGGTCTATATTTATTCGTTAAAAACAAATACAAGCTGAAAGAATACTTTGTTGCGTTGGTAGGAATATTTCTTGCTATTGTATTGGGTACTCTGCTTGATTGCCAGTTTTATCAAAGCTTGGTATTTGCCCCTTGGAATTACCTAAATTTAAATATTTTTCAAAAACTAGCTGCTTCATTTGGCACTGAACCTTGGTATTGGTATCTGCTGCAAATCAACGAGAAATTAATTCCACCTTTCGGATTGGCTATTTTGGTTGGTTTGGTTTTGAGCATCTGGAAAAGCAATTACAGCATGATAGGTTTAGGAATCCTTTTCTTTTTACTTGGGCATTGTCTAGTTGGACATAAAGAATTTAGGTTCTTGTTTCCTGTAGCCTATTTTATGCCATTGCTATGGGTCTTGGTTTATGAAAAACTCAGTGAGGTATTGACAGGTAAATATCAAAAAATTCTTAGGCTTATTTATAACCTATTTTGGATTGTGAATACCGCCGCATTGTGCCTTGTAGCCTTGAGTCCAGCCCATCAAATATTGCCATTGTTAAAAGCCATCAACACCAATATTCCTGAAAATGCAAAGCTCATTTATACTGATGAGCATCCTTTTTACAGCGGACAAAACAAAAACAGTTTTTACTTGAATTCGCAAATAGCATTTGAAAAACTCATGCAAGATTCAAGCCTTCCAATTCAATCCAATTCAAATCAAGCCCTTTACTTTGTTTGTAATTCATTTGAAGAGCCAGCCTACTTAGCACCTTATCAAAATAAGGAGCTGCTCTATAGTACCTTCCCAAATTGGATGAAAGTAGTCAATATCAATGGCTGGATGAACCGCAGCAATTGCTATCAACTCTATAAATTGAAATAATCTGCCGTTAAAATTTCCTTGTGTCTGATGCCTTTTTCTGTTTCTTCAACAGTACATGCAATATTATGAGCATCGTGTTCAAAGAACAACACATATCCGCAGTCAGCAGCCATTTGTAAAACATCCTGCTTTTCTTTCATGGCATCCAATGGCCTTACATCGTAACCCATTACATAAGGGATGGGAATATGTCCTAAAGTTGGGATTAAATCAGCCATATGTATGACATGCGTTCCTTTGTAAGGGATAACAGCATGCATCATTGAATTGGTATGACCTTGGGTGTATAACAAATCAATTTCCGGGTGAAATTTCTCTGTACTTCCTAGCAATTTCAATTGACCGCTTTCTTGAATGGGCAAGATATTCTCTTTTAAAAAACTTGCTTTTTCTCTCACATTTGGATTCAAACTCTCATGCCATTGTTGTTCTGCAATCCAATAGGTGGCATTCGGAAATGCGGTTTGATAAGCTGTTCTATCCTTATTCCATGCTATGCTGCCACCACAGTGGTCAAAATGCAAATGAGACAAAACCATGTCTGTAATATCGTTACGGTGAAATCCTAATTGGTGAAGAGATTTGTCCAATGTGGCATCTCCATTTAAATAATAATAACCAAAGAATTTATCGGACTGTTTGTTTCCAATGCCGTTGTCAATTAAAATGAGTCTTTTGCCATCTTCAATCAACAAGCAACGCATGGCCAATTGAATCATGTTGTTGGCATCTGCCTCATGAATTTTAGACCAAATTGACTTGGGTACAACCCCAAACATGGCTCCCCCATCTAATTTAAAATAACCTGTTTCAACTACATGAATTTTCATGGGTTCAAAATTAGGCTCTACCCAAATACTTCATTCTTCTTACATGTGAGCCAATAGCTCCAACCATACTTGGATTGCAATGGTAAGGGATATTGAATTTGGCACAGGTTTCTGATACTATTTTTTGAATGGCAGGGTAATGAACATGGCTGATATGAGGAAACAAATGGTGTTCAACCTGAAAATTCAAACCACCCACTAAAAAATTAAGCACTTTGTTTTTAGGTGCAAAATCAGCAGTAGTTCTCAATTGATGTACTACCCAATCATCAATTTTTTTGGCATCGGTTACAGAAGCTTCCTCGAAAGAGGTTTCTTCTACCACATGCGCCAATTGGAACACAATGGAAAGCCAAACCCCAAATACCAAATTCATGACCAAATAGGCTGGTAACCATGTCCAAAATCCATGAACATAAATAGGCAATACCATATAAATTACTACATAGAACAATTTACTTACCCAGAAAATGATATGCTCTGAAACTGGCATTTTCCATCTTTTGGTATTGTTGATTTTGTCTGAAAAATATTTTTGAAAATCTGAATACAATGCCCAGTAAATACTGCTAATGCCATACAAAAAGAACATGTAAATGAACTGCAAACGATGTGCTGGTTTTTGTGGTTGAGTTTCACATTGTCTCAACAAAGGAGACATGGCAATGTCATCGTCTAGGCCATCAATATTGGTGTAGGTATGATGAATGATATTGTGTTTTTGCTTCCAAAAAAAGGCATTGCTACCAATTAAATTAACTGTCAAACCCGCCAATTCATTGAGAATTTTTGAATTGCTGTAAGAACCATGACAGGCATCGTGCATGATATTGAAACCAATGCTGGCAGCAAAAAAACCCAATAATGCAGACATCAATAAGCCCAGCCAAATAGGCATAGCTACCAACATCAATATCAAATAAACCAGTATCAAACCGCCTAGAAATATTCCAGTTTTAGTATACAATAGAGCATTTCCGGTTTTGTCTTTGCCTGTTTGCTTAAAATAATTGGCCACTTCATCTTTTAAAACTTTAGAGAAATCGCCGTGTACATGTCCGAAAGTAATTGGTTTCATTTGAATCAAATATGGTCGAAGATAAGAGATTCAATTTGATTGCAACATGCTTTTGGACATGTTTCTTTATTTGTGGGTAAAATTTTACACAAACAAAACCAAACTCCATGATAGCTAAGATATTCTAAGTATTTTTGATTTTTTTTAACACCATGCAAAAAAAGGTTCATTTTATTTCTATAGGGGGTGCTGTGATGCACAATATGGCCATTGCACTTCATAAAAAAGGATACATTGTAACAGGTTCAGACGATGAAATTTATGAACCAGCAAAATCTCGTTTGCAAAAATACGGACTCCTACCCCATGCAATTGGTTGGAATGCAGGTTCCATCACATCAGATTTAGATGCAGTTATTTTAGGCATGCATGCAAGGGCCAATAATCCTGAACTAGAAGCAGCAAAAGCCTTGGGCTTAAAAATATATTCTTTTCCAGAATTCATGTTTGAACAAACCCAACACAAAAAACGCATTGTTGTTGGAGGCAGTCATGGCAAAACAACTACTACTGCTATGATATTGCATGTGCTCAAGAAAAATGGTATTGAATTTGATTATTTGGTTGGCTCACAATTGGAAGGTTTTGAAACCATGGTTGGATTTTCTGAAAGCAGTAAATTGGCCGTGTTTGAAGGCGATGAATACCTGACATCTGCGCTTGACCTGAGGCCAAAATTTCATGTATACCAAGCCAATATTGGAATCATTACTGGTATTGAATGGGATCATATCAATGTGTTTCCAACATACGATAACTACAAAGAGCAATTCCGCATTTTTGCCAAATCTATACCACAAAACGGTGCCTTGATTTATTGTGCTTCAGATGAAGCGGTTAACGAATTGGTAAATTCAATGGACATTGAGGCTAAAAAAATTCCATATACTACACCTAAATTTGAAGTAGCAAATGGTAAAGTGAGAGTTCAATTTGAAGGCAAACAGTATCCATTGCAAATATTTGGCACCCATAATTTACAAAACTTGATGGCGGCCATGTACGCTTGTCAAGAGGCAGGAATCAGCCATGATCAATTTTTAACTGCCATTGGCTCTTTTACCGGAACAGCCAAGCGACTTGAAACCATCAAAGCAACTGAAAACAGTATTGTATACAGAGATTTTGCCCATGCGCCTTCTAAATTAAAAGCTACTGTAAATGCAGTGCGAGAATTATACCCAGAAAGAAAATTGATTGCAGTTTATGAATTGCATACTTATAGCAGTTTAGACAAGGCCTTTTTACCAAACTATGCCAACAGCATGCAGGCGGCAGATTTTGCTGCCGTATTGTTCAGCAAACATGCTTTAGAAATGAAAAAAATGCCAATGCTCAGCGAAGACGAAATTGCTGCAAATTTTGGAAACAATACCCAAGCATTTAGCAACAAAGAAGCTTTGTACAATTGGATTAAAAACCATTATTCTGGAAACGAGAATTTACTGCTCATGAGCAGTGGTACTTTTGATGGCATGAGTTTGGAGTTTTAGGGGGATATCACATGCACACCTCCACCCTACAACAATTGAAACAAGCCATCCGAAAACTGCCACCAGCAGAATTGGAAATATTGTTGTTGCAATTGGCTAAATTTAAAACAGCCAACAAGGCTTTGTTGCACTACCTTTTGTTTGAACAACAAGACGAAGAAGCATACATTGAAAAGGTGAAAGCAATGATCAGCGAAGCGCTTGAAGCTACCAATACCCATCAGGTGTATTTGGCCAAAAAAACCATCCGAAAAGCTTTACGCATTGCCGATACCCATATTCGGTATGCCAACAAACCAGAAACAGCCATTGTTGTTTTGCTTCATTTTTGTAGCTGTTTAGAGCAATTGCCCATTGGCTTTGAGAAGTATCCTATACTGTTGAACATGTACCATCGACAGCTCAAGAAAATTGAACAAGCCATTCAAAAACTGCACGAAGATTTGCAATACGATTACACCCAATTGCTTTTGAAAACCCTCAAACATTACCAGGCATGAGTGTTTTCTTGTTTTCATTGCTGGTGAATACCGCTTATTTCATAGCCGATTTATTCATCAAATACAGCAGTACCAAGCAGCCTACAGGCCAAATTTTATTTTTCAGAAGTTTGTATGCTGTAGTATTGGCCAGTATTTTCTTGTTGATTGAACCCAACAAAATTTTAGTTCCTTCTGGTTTGCAAATGGGCATTTTAATTGTCTGTGGTTTTTTAAATGCTTTTGGTTTGTATGCGTATATCAAAGCCCTGCAAACATTACACTTTGCCAATGTATCCGTGCTGGGAATTGCTAGTGCATTGATTCATTATGCAGTGGCAGCTTTGTTTCAACATACCCTACTGTCTGTTTGGTTTTACATCGCTTCAGTTTTTTGTATGGCAGGCATTGGCATTCAATGGAAAAAACAGCAATCTAATGCAGGTTTAATTTGGGCCAGTGCTAGCGCCATCGCTTGGGGTTTGGGATATGCTTTTTTGTCTTTTCCCATGCAAACTACCAGTGCTTCATTTGCCACTTTGCTTACTGAACTCTGTTTACTTGTATTTGCTTTGGGCATGGGCATTCCAAAAAATATTTCTGTGGCTTTTAAACAAAGCAGCAGTTTATTTGGGGTTGCTTTTTTTACCATCCTTGGCTCATGGCTTTTAAACATCAGTTATGCCAAATTCAATTTAAATTTGATAGGCTTTATGCAATTGGCTTTCTTCCCCTACTCCTTGCTGGCAGGCTTTTTTATTTTCAAAGAAAAACTTAGTAAACAAGAATGGATTGGCATTGGCTTGATTGGCATTGGCCTTTTGCTCTATTTTTTATTGGTAGAAGCCGCTTGATTAAACAACACATCATTTGACCATACATGTACCCCCAAAGGTTTTTGTTTGGCAATGTTCAACATGGCTTTTGCCACTGTAATGGCTTCAATTCCCTTGTATGCTTTCAATGGGCCAATCATCAATAAATTGAGGGGTTTGAACAGGTATTGAAAGATTTTTTCAAACAACCTGAATTCTTTCCTTGCACCCAATAACAATGCTGGTCTGATAATTTGTAAGGATTCAAAACCAATTGCTTTTAAATCGTTTTCAGTTTGGGCTTTCAATCGACTGTAAAACACCATCGATTTTTCATTGGCTCCCATTGACGAGACAAACAAAAACTGTCTGGCCCCAATTGCTTTTGTGTATGCTGCAATTTCTAAGGGTATGCCATTGTCAATTCTGATATAAGCTGCTTGATTGGGGGTTTTGGCTTTGGTTGTGCCAATACAACAAAATACATCATCCGCAATTAATTGGTCTTGAATGGCAGAAAGTTTATCAAAATCTACCATCATTTGTGCTAATTTAGGATGCGCCAAAACCAGGTCTTTGCGAACTAGCGCAATGACTTTTGAATAGGCATCATCACTGAGTATTTGGTATATCAATTGACGTCCAACTAAACCCGAAGCTCCAATAACAAGTGCTGTTTTCATTTGCTGTAAACTAGTTATTTTGATTTAACAATTCAGGTTGTTGTGTTGCCCAATTTGTAATATCCTCCACCAAAATATTGGCAGGAACTTTCAAGTACCCTTCAATTTTTCTGCCAAAAAATCCAATTATTTTCAATTGAATTTGATTGATTCTTTTCCTGACAGTTGTCCAGTTTTTAGCAACTGAAATTTGATTGACTTTGAATATTTTGAAATCTTCAAAACCCATTTGATTGATGGTATTTTCTAATTTTAGACGCTTTTGTATATAAACAGTAGATTTATTAAATTCAACATGTGGGTTGATGAGTACAAATCTCCTGACACCAGATGATTTGGCCATTTTGGCAATTTCAAGTGGAATTTCAAAGTCTAAATTGGATGAATTCTCAATAGAAACATTACTTGTATATTGAGAACCAAGCAAACAATAGACTTCGTCACAAGCCAAAAATTCTTCTTTGTGTAAATGTATCTGATTAAAATCTACGATTACTTTTTTAATATGAATATGTTTGAGTTTTCTTTCATTCATTCTTGTGAAAACTATCACATATTTATATAATTTGTTATTGACCAATTTTTGAACCAGTAGTTTCCCTAAATTTCCGGAAACACCAACTACCATTGCGCGTCTCATTCTTTTTTTTGCCGGGAATTTATACTTTTTTTTAACAATTACATGATTTGAGTATTCATGTCTACTTTTTGAATTATTATTGAAAGAAAAAATAAAATGATCAGTAACCACGAAATTGATTACCGCATTTTTGGAAGTGAAATGCAGTGTGTAGAGATAGAATTAGACCCACAAGAAACAGTAATGGCAGAGCCTGGAAGTTTCATGATGATGCAAGAAGGCATTGAAATGAATACCATTTTTGGTGATGGTTCACAGCAATCTGGCGGTATATTGGGCAAATTGATGTCGGCCGGAAAGCGCATGCTTACTGGAGAAAGCTTGTTCATGACAGCTTATACCAATAATGGATATGGGAAAAAACAAGTGACCTTTGCGGCACCCTACCCTGGAAAAATCATTCCTATTGATTTGAACAGAATGGGTGGAAGAATGACTTGCCAAAAAGATTCATTTTTATGTGCTGCAAAAGGAGTAAGTGTTGGTATTGAATTTCAGAAAAAATTAGGGACTGGCTTGTTTGGTGGTGAAGGTTTCATCATGCAAAAATTAGAAGGTGATGGCATGGCTTTTTTACATGCTGGCGGCCATGTGGAAGAGAGAGAATTGCAACCTGGAGAATTACTTAAAATTGATACCGGTTGTATAGTTGCGTTTACCAAAGAGGTTGATTATGACATTCAATTTGTAGGTGGCATTAAAAATACATTTTTTGGTGGTGAAGGGGTGTTTTTTGCAACTTTAAGGGGTCCAGGAAAAGTATGGATTCAATCTTTACCTATATCTAGATTGGCTGGAAGAATTATCAGTTATGGCAGTGTAGGTGGCAGACGTGAAGAGGGCGGAATATTGGGAGGTCTAGGCAATTTATTAGACGGAGACGGTTTTTAATCTGAAATTCAATCAATGAGTAAATTCCCTAAAATAGATGTGCATGCGCATATTTTGCCTGCACAAATGCCCAATTTAAAAACCAAATATGGTTATGGTGACGATTTTATTTACCTTGAACATACTGGCCCTGCTACTGCTGACATGAAAAAAGCCAATGGGCAATTTTTCAGAAGCATTGATAGCTTGTGTTGGGATCCAGATGCCATTATTGAACACATGGACAAACATGGCGTAGAATTGATGGCACTTTCCATTGTGCCTGTCTTGTTTTACTACTGGGCAAAACCAGAACATACCTTGGAATGGGCGCAATATTACAATAACCATGTGGCTGAAATTCAAAACAAATACCCAGGCCGTTTTGTAGGTTTAGGTACACTTCCCATGCAAAATATTGAATTGGCTTGTCAAGAATTGAAACGTTGCAAAGAATTGAATTTACCTGGAATAGAAATTGGCAGCCATATAGAAGATAAAAATTTAGATGACCCAAGTTTTTACCCATTGTACCAATTGGCTTCAGATTTGGGCATGTGTATTTTTGTTCACCCATGGGACATGATGGGTCAAGAAAAAATGCCAAAATACTTTTTACCTTGGTTGATTGGCATGCCTGCTGAAACTTCATTGGCTATTTGTAGCATGATTTTCGGTGGTATCTTTGACAAATTCCCAAATCTAAGGGTATTGTTTGCGCATGGTGGTGGTTGCTTCCCTCAAACATTGGGTAGAATTTCTCATGCCTATCATGCACGTCCAGATTTATGCAATATTCATCAGGTACACGACCCTAGAACTTATATCGATAAGTTTTATATCGACTCATTGGTGCATGATGAAGCAACTTTTGATTTTATTCTGCAACAATTTGGCGCTGATAGAATTGCCATGGGTAGCGATTTCCCTTTCCCTTTAGGAGATTTAGAACATGGAAAATTCATTGAAGAACATGAAAACATGAGCCTTGAAGAGAAACAAAAGGTTTTGTATTTGACCGCCAAAAAATGGTTGGGGATTGAATAAGTGTAAATTCAGAACTAGTTAATAGCTGAATTTGAATTAGAAATTAATTAAGGCTTTATCTTAACAATTTTGTTATCTCTGATTACAACAAGCACAGAATTCTTTTGTTTTTTGTACTCAATCAGCCTTTCATAAGCTAATTCAAGTCCTTTTACAATTTTATTCCTCAATTCAATTTGCTCTTTAACTGTTGTCATAAACTTGTTTTATTTCGTTGTAAACAATTTGGTTAAAAACATGAAAATTACCTTCAAAAGTTTTTTCAGCTAACAATTCATGATTTCCAAAAGAATTATCAAATATAAGTACTCCATCGACAATTGGGATAAATATTTCAAAAAGATTTTTAACTCCCTTTGTATACCTACGTTTAATGATATCTTCATCGATATGATGACCTCCTTCCGAAACCCTTGTTTTTACTCTTTCAATGGCTAATTCTGTGCTTTGTAACCAAAAAAATAACAAGGTTACTGTAAACCCTTTTGCTTTTGCTTCTAAAATCTTCGAACGATAACTCTTAGTTGATAAAGTTGTTTCAAAAGCAAAACTTTCATCTAATAATAAAAGTTCATTTATTCGATGCAACATGATTCGACCAGATTCAAATGCTACTTTTTCTGGTTGAAATGGAGACAATCCTTTTGCAATTTCATCTGCATTTACATATTCCTTACAATTTATAATTTCAGGTAAAATAGTAAAAGAGGCTGTTGTTTTTCCTGCTCCATTACAACCTGCAACTATGTAAAGATTTTTCTCAGACATTTATCAAAATTAATTGAATTTATTTTGAATGATTCATATGAGTTAAAATTAAATAGCAATTTAACTCGAGTTAAGAGGAACATTCATAGTTAAATAGCTACAAATATGTATCTTTACTACCGTTTTGAAAAGTCAATCTCCATACCGTAGCCCCCTTAAAAAGTTTGTATTTACATGCTTTTTTTTGTGGGCTTTTGGACTTTCAGCGAACACATTGCCCTCCGCCAATTCTGGTATCTACTTTATAGAAAATAAAGGACAATGGGACAAAAATGTACTCTTTAGGGCTGATATTCCAACTGGAAGATTATTTGTAGAAGCAACTGGGCTTACTTATGTTTTTGAAGACAAAGCCAAATTACATGAATTGGCGCATGGCAGCAGAACAGGCAATGTTCAATTCCAAGTTGTAAAAATGAAATGGAAAGGCAATACCAGCTTACCAACAATTTTAAAAGAAAAACCAATTCAAAGTTATTTCAATTTTTTTAAAGGGGATGAAAACAATTGGGCAAGTCATGTGCAAGCATTTCAAAAAATCACACTCAAAGAAATTTACCCTGGCATTCATTTTGAATTGCAAGCAAAAGGCAACGCCGTTAAAATTAATTATATTGTAGAAGCCAATGCTGATGCCAATCAAATTGCAATAGCGTATGAAGGTGCCAATCAAATTGAATTGAAAAATGGCGGTTTAAAAATCCCTACAAGATATGGTGAAATGGCAGAAGAAGCGCCCTACGCTTTTCAAGAAATTGAACACAGCAATGTCAGTGTTCAAAGTAAAATAGTCCTTCACCAAAATACCGTTCATTTCAAGCTTGGCAAATACAATCAAACACAAAAATTAGTGATTGACCCCACTCAAATTTTCGGAACGTATATAGGAAGCGTAGCCGATAATTTTGGATTTTCAGCTACCTATGACAAAGATGGAAATGTTTATGGTGCAGGTACTGTTTACGATTACAATTTCCCTGCAAGTTCAGGTGCTTATGATTTAAGTTTCAATGGAGGAACAGATATTGATGCTGAAATTGCTTGCGATGTTTTTATTTCAAAATTTAGCGCAGATGGAAGCAGTTTGTTATTTGCAACTTATTTGGGCGGTTCAAAAAACGAACAACCCTACAGTTTAGTGGTCAACCCAAGTAATGAATTGGTCATTTTAGGAAGTACATGTTCATCAAATTTCCCAACCACTTTGGGAACTTTTGACAATAGTTTCAATGGCCTATACGATTTATTTGTAACCAAAATGAACAATGATGGAAGCAGTTTACTGGCTTCAAGTTTTATTGGAGGAGCAAAAGACGATGGCATCAATGGTCAAATAGCCTACAAGTACAGTATAGACTATCCTTTATCCTATAATTATGCCGATTATTATAGATCAGAGGTCATCTGTGACAAAGCGGGAAATATTTATATTGCAAGTACTACGCAATCTCAAAACTTTGTGAGTTACAATGCTGCTCAAAAAAATTTTGGTGGAGGCAAACAAGATGGCATTATTGTCAAATTAAATCCAAATTTGAATAGGCTTTTATTTTCAACTTTTATTGGTGGAAGTGGAGACGATGCAGCCTATTCACTTAGTTTAGATGCTATCGGAAATTTATTTGTTTGCGGAAGTTCCAATAGCAGTTCAATTTCAGGAGCCAACAATTCAAATAAAGGCAATGTAGATGGTATTATTGCAAAGTACGATGCAACTACAGGTACGCTTCAAAAATTAAATTTCCATGGCACCAATAGCCTTGATCAGTTTTTTTTAATTCAAAATGACAAAAATGGAAATGCTTTTGTATTTGGTCAAACTGAAGGAGCTGTAAACGCTACACCTGGCGCCTATAACAACCCCAATTCAAAACAATTTATTTCCAGATTCAATCAAAATTTAGATAGCATTTTGGTTCAAGGCATCATAGGAAATGGCATGACATTACCCAATTTGGTACCCTCTGCCTTCATGATTGATGATTGTGGCAAAATATACATCAGTGGTTGGGGTGGCATTGTGAATGAAAATTACCATGCTGGAATTGGGTATGTAAATGATTTTCCTTTGAGCAAAGATGCTTTTCAAAACCAAACTGATGGCTCTGATTTCTATTTTGCTGTTTTTGCAGAAGACATGCGAGGCTTAAACTATGCCAGTTACTATGGTGGTAACAAAAGCAATGAACATGTTGATGGAGGTACATCTAGGTATGATAAAAAAGGGATCATATATCAAAGTGTTTGCGCAGGATGTGGAGGTTATTCTGATTTCCCAACTACACAAAATGCACATTCAAGAAACAATCCAGCCTTAAGGCCTAATAGAGCTGAAGGAGGATGCAACTTGGCCATTTTTAAGTTTGATGCCCGTCCTCAAAGTCATGCACCAGAGATAAGAGATACCCTAATTTTCATCACTGCAGGTGATACCCTTGACTATTTAATTCAAGCCACCGATGCCGATGCAGATATGCTTCAATTAGAATTAAGTGGAAAATTGATTGGCAGTATCCCTTCTAAATTTACACTTACCGATACTGTTAGAACAGCAGGTTCCATCAAGGCTTGGTTACATTTCATGAGCAATTGCAAGGATTTCAAACAAGATACTTTTACTTTTATCATTAAAGTTTGGGACAATGCCTGCCCTATGCCTCAAGAAACCACTAGAAAAATTCAAATTTTGGTTTTAGCACCTGTTTTTGATGCCCCAGTTTTAACATGCGTTACCAATACCTCTAATCAATCAATCTTAATTAAATGGGGGGTGCAAGGACAACAAAGTATTTCTAATCAAATTCAGGTATTAAAAAGTGTGAACAAAGGACCTTATCAATCAATTGGGACAACTTCTGCTTTTTCATTTACAGACACCAATACATCGAATATAAGCACTAGCCAATACTGTTATAAATTAATTAGTTTCAACAATTGTAGCGTTCCAAGTGATTCTTCAAACGAACTGTGCTATGATTTAAAAAACAAAGTGCAAAACAGATTGGCGTTTTCTAATCTAGACACCCTTTTTCAAACAATTCAGGTTTTTGATACGCTCAATTTATCCTTTGAAATCGCTTCAAATAATGGAGATTCAACCTTCGCAACAATCTTGAAACAAAATGGGTCAATGAGTGGGTTGAAAAGTACTTTAAGTTTAAAAAACAATGCCATTTTAGTTAATTTAAAATGGATTCCAACATGTATTGATATTAAAAAAGATACCCTGAAACTTTTAATTTGTGTAAGCGACAACCATTGTTCAAATCCCAATCTTGCGTATAAACTCATTCAAATTGTAGTGGATCCACTCCCTCCTATTCCAATTGGCAAAATGGGTTGTGCCAAAATGATTGGAAACAATGAATTGGTGCTCAATTGGTCGGCATTGCCTTCAACTAAAAATGTAAAAGCATTGCATTTGCTAGAAAAAATAAACGGCTCAAAATTCAAAGAAGTGGATGTAATTTCAAATTTAAACACCTTGAGTTATTCACTCCAAAAAGCATTTGATTGGAACCAAAATTACTGTTATACGGTATATGCAACAGATATCTGCGATTTGCCTGGCGATACCTCAGACCTTTATTGTACCAATGACCAAGACCAATTGCTGTTCCCAAATCCATTTAATTTTGTAAGTGTTGTAAACGATAAAACGATCCATTTGAATTGGAATCCATTAGACAGTATCAATTTTGGTGCTTATTTATTGGAAAAAAGATCCGGTAGAAACGGAAGCAATTGGATTCAATTGGCAACACTTAGCAATCACAAAGACACTGGTTTTACTGATGAAGCAGTTCTAGTTGACGACAGTTCTTATTGTTACAGGATGTCGGTTGCTAACCATTGTGGCATAATTGGTTCTAAAGGTAAAGAAGCTTGTAGTATATTATTAAAAGGAACGCTTTTTCCTTATGAATACCACGATTTAAACTGGCTCCCTTATCCTTATTTTATCACGGGTACCAATCGCTTTGAATTGTACAAAACTGAACCAGGAATTTATTCAGATTCTTTGTTAGCCATCAAAACAAGTTGGACTTACCAATACCAAGACAAGGTCTTAAATCCGGACAATGGCTTGTACCAATACCAAGTAGCTGCTTTTGAAAAAGGATTTGGTCAAGGTTTTAGCAGCTGGTCTAATAAAATTGAGCTATTGGAACCGCCAAGTTTATATGTTCCCAATGCCATTACTGCCAATGGTGATGATTTAAATGATGTCATTAGAACCGTCAATATCTTCGTCAAAACCTTTCAGATAAGAATCTACAACCGCTGGGGTGAATTGATATGGGAGAGCCAAAAAAAATATGAAGGAATGCCTGCAACATACCTGGAGAAGCCATTGGCCAATGATGTGTATTTTTATGAAATCAACTACACGGGCTGGGACGACAAGTTATATACCAAAAAAGGAAATATCAGTATTTTGAGGTAGTTTATTTGAAACGACTTCTTAATTTAATTTGGGTCAAACGACGTTTGGTATCCAAAGAAAAATCGCCATCCAACATCCATTGGTAATAACCTCTGTCGGTTTCTAAAACCTCTTCTACCAATTTATTTCTGTGTTTACCAAAATTGAAAACCTCTTTTCCATCCTTGTTGTAAACCATTCTTCCTGCTAAATCTACATTCTTGGTTTGACCCGAAAACTGGTGCAAAAACTCAATGTCATTTTGTAGTTCTTGGTAATGGTTGATTTGCGCCTTCAATACTTCTAAAGTAGCCTTGGTATCATCCTCAGCATGGTGCGCATTTTCGATGCTTTTGTTGCAGTAGAATTTGTATGCCGCTGAAAGATTTCTTGGCTCCATGGTATGGTAAATTCTTTGTGCATCAATAAACCTTCTGTTTTCAACATCAAAGTCAACTCCTGCACGCAGAAACTCTTCAACCAATAAAGGAAAATCAAATTTATTGGAATTGAAACCAGCAAAATCACAGCCTTTCATGAATTCACCCAATTCTTTTGCTACTTGCGAAAAAGTTGGTGCGTCTGCTACATCTGCATCACTGATTCCATGTATGGCTGTAGACTCCGGAGGAATGGGTATGCCTGGATTGATTTTCATTACCTTTAATTCTTCTTCACCATTCACGTGTACTTTGATACAGGCGATCTCTACAATTCTATCAGTAGATATGCTGATTCCAGTAGTTTCTAAATCAAAAACTACCAAGGGTCTTTTTAAGTTTAATTGCATTTATTGGGGGTTTGTTTAATAAGCATCGGAATCGAATGCACCTTCACTGCTTTGACCTTCTTCAGCTTCACCATTGTCAAACAAGCCAAATTCGTCGGCTTCGTCATCAGAAATTTCATCAGGAATTTCGTCAGAACGGTTCAAGTAATTTTTAGTGATTTCATCAAACTCATTTTCATCTACAGCACCAAATTTTTGAACTTTGTCATATTGTTTGGGTGCTAAACCAACCGACTTCACCATAGCTGGATAAGTTGCTTTAGGATTTTCAGTTGTGCTGATGCTTTGCAATTCAATCATCATGGTCCAACATTCAATAAAATCATATACATACATCATTTTTTGATGTGGGTCGTTGATGTACTGACTCATTTTTGATTTGGCCATAATTGGAACCGGTTTATCAGGGTTCTCCGTCATGTCTTCCAAGGTAATTTCTTGGCCTTTTTTCCAAGCATCATTGCTCATGTAAAATGAAGCCAATTGTTTGTTATCAAACTTAATTGACTCAAGAATAGCATGGTGAAAATCAAGGAATGTTTGGTTTGATTTGATTTCAATTACGCGGTAGATATCTTCGTAATCTTCAAAATATACTTTGAACTTATAAACTGCCATAAAATTTAATTGGGATGCTAATTTCTGTATTTTTTTGCTTTCAACAAACCTTTTTTAACAGAAATTAGATTTATTTTATTTTAACATATCTTCTATACTCAAAAGTGGCTGAATGCCTTTACTCTTGGCTATTTCAAGCATGTATTTGAGCGCGGCTTCTCTTTCATTTTTAACCTGACCTTCCAAAATTGCCTCTCTGAGTTGCTCTTTGATTTCACCCACCAATTTACATGGACTCATATCAAAACAACGCATGATGTCTTCACCACTTACTGGTGGCTGCCAATTTCTGAGGGCGTCTCGCTCTTCAACCTCTTTCACCAATTCAAGCACCCTGTCTAAATTTTTTCTGTAACGCTGTAGTTTCTCTTCACTTTTGGTTGTCATATCTGACTTACACAACACAAACAAATCATCAAGATCTTCAGCAGCATCCACTATCAAACGCCTGATAGCTGAATCAGTTACCCCCTCTTCAGCCAATACTTTTGGACGGTGGTGCATGGCAACTAATTTTTCAACAAATTTCATTTTGTCGTTCAATGGCAATTTCAGACGCCTGAATATTTTTGAAACCATGCGGCTTCCCTTGTCTTCATGTCCATGAAAAGACCAACCCTCTCCAGGTGTGTATTTTTTACAAGGTGGTTTGCCAATATCATGCAATAAAATTGCCCACCTCAACCACAAATTATGGGTTGCTGCTGCACCTTGGTCTACTACTTGAAGGGTATGAATAAAATTGTCTTTATGCCCTCTGCCATGAACATATTCAATGCCACTCATGGCCATCAATTCAGGAAAAATAATAGCAAGTAAACCTGAATCGTGAAGCAATTGAAAGCCAATTGAGGGTTTGTCTGACAAAATAATTTTATTGAGTTCTTCGGTAATGCGCTCAAACGAAACAATTTGAATTCTTTTCTTGTATGCTTGAATGGCCTCAAAAGTTTCTGCTGCAATTTCAAAATTCAATTGTGAAGCAAATCGAACTGCACGCATCATGCGCAAGGGGTCATCATCAAATGTAATTCCCGGCGCTAAGGGTGTTTTTAACACTTTAGATTGCATATCCTCCATGCCATTGTATGGGTCTAGGAGCTCGCCAAAATTGTTTTTGTTCAAACTGATGGCAAGTGCATTTACAGTGAAATCTCTTCGAGACAAGTCTTCAGCCAAAGACCCAGGACTTACAAAAGGCTTGCGACTGTCTCTGTTGTAACTTTCTTTTCTGGCACCCACAAATTCAATCTCAAAATCTGCCGTTTTAACCATGGCTGTTCCAAAATTTTTAAAAACAGCAAAATCATGTTTTTCATGAAATTGGTTGGCAAATTTTTTTGCAAATTCAATTCCATCACCAATAACAACTACATCAATGTCTTTGGAATTCCGCTTTAAAAAAATATCCCTTACAAATCCACCCACCAAGTAGGCGTCCATTCCTGTTAATTCGGTAGTAGCAGCAAGTTGTTGGAATAATAAAGCGTCTAATTGCACAATCACATCGCAAAAATAAGCTTTGTAAACAATTAATTGATATGCTCAATTGGAAACCGTCACTGTAATGCAGTATACAACTGCTGCCATTCCAAGGCAATTTTTTTGTTGTCGAATTGTTGTGCTCTTTCAAAGCCCAATTCAATTAAAATTTTTCGTAGTTTTAGGTCTTCAGTTAACAATGTAAATGCCTCAGCAATAGTTGAAATATTGAATGGATCAACACAAATAGCAGCATCTGAAACAATTTCTGGCAAACAACTGAGCTTTCCTGCAACAACAGGCACTCCACTCCACATGGCTTCAAGCAATGGAATTCCAAAGCCTTCTTCATAGCTGATATAGGCAAAAATACTGGCCATTTGATACAATGCAGGCAATTCTTCTTGAGGAATATTGTCTAAAAACAATACGCGGTCTTGTAGCTTATTTTCTTCAACGAAAGTTTTCATTGAAGGATACAAATCAGCTTTTTTACCTACAAAAACCAATTGTGTATTTTTAAAATTTGCCGTAGCAAAAGCTCTTAAAATATTCAACTGATTTTTTCGCTTTTCTAAAGTACCCACCGATAAAATAAAATGATCAAAAAGGCCATATTTACTGGCTAAAATAGCTGGTAAGGATTGATCAGCTACATACTTGAAATGCTGGTTACAATCTTGGTAAATAACAGATATTTTTTGGTCTGGTACCTCATAAAAATGCTTCAAATCTTTGGCTGTTTGTTTGCTACAAGCCACTATATGATTGGCTCTTTGAACAGCCGATTGCACTTTTTTATGGTAAATTTTTCTATCGATACTCGGATACAGCTCAGGATATTTTAGGAAGATGAGGTCGTGAATGGTAACGATACTTTTTATTGAAGTTTTTTCTATTCCAATAGGAATTTCATTGCTCAAGCCATGGTAAATAGCAATGCCATCTTTTTCTAAATCACTTACAATTCCTTGGTTTCTCCAGTGTTTTTTAAACAATTTAGAAAATATCCTTGTAGGTTGATGAATGCTGACACCTGAAGGAACATCTATACTTTCATCTATTTGAGGACTGAACAAATGAAGCGATAATTGGGTATGTTCAGAAAGCCCATTGATGAGTGTTCGGGCATAATTACCCAATCCAGTTTTGTTTAAAAAATAGCGTTTGGCATCAAAACCAATTTTTAATTCACTCATTGTACAAATAAACTAAAATTAGCTTCATTTTTGTATATATGAAAATATGTTCATATATTTGTATTGCTAAATGAACAAGCATACCAAACAATTAGAAAAAGCGGCTTTTATTTTAAAAAGCATTGCCCACCCTACCCGATTGGCTGCTATCGAATATTTAAACAAAATAGGAAAAGCCAATGTTGGAGAAATTTGTATGGCTACTGGGTGTGAACAGAGTTTGATGTCGCATCATTTAATAGCCATGAAATTGAAAGGTTTATTGCAATCTCAAAAAGAAGGAACCAGTATCATTTATAGTTTAAAAGAAAAACAATTGTGTGCGGTGATTCAGCTCATGGAAAACTGCAATTGCAATATGAATTCATAAAAACAGATGATAAAACAATTTTACCATACCTATCAATGGAGCATCTTCTTGGCATTTGCATTTGGAACAGCAGGCTGGTGCTATTGGTATTTTATTGGCTGTAGCAGCGGCATATGTGCCATTACTTCAAGCCCAATTTATAGCAGCATTTATGGAATGGTTATGGGATTTATAGTAGGCATCAAAAAAATAATTAAATAAAATGGCAACAGTACACGAAGTAAGCACCAAATGGGTTTCAGACATGCAGTTCGCAAGTCAAATTGACGACCATATTATTCAAATTGACACCGTAGAGGCAGGTGGAGGTCATAACAAAGGTCCTAAGCCTAAAGCTTTACTCTTAAGCGCCTTAACCGGTTGTACTGGAATGGATGTGGTTTCTATTCTGAACAAAATGCATGTGCAATTTTCAGATTTTAATTTGATTGCAAAAGCAGATTTAACAGACGAACATCCTCGGGTTTACTCTAAAATATATTTGATCTATCAAATCAAAGTTAAAATTGAAGACCATGAAAAAGTGGAAAAAGCGGTGAAATTGTCAAAGGAAAAATATTGTGGCGTAAGTGCCATGTTGAGCATGGTTTGTCCTATAGAATTCAAGATTGAATATCTTTAGTTGAGATGTAATCTTGGAAATCGGTATGATTCTCCATCGTGCACCATGAGCGCATGAATTTCGATACTTAAGAAGCGGTGAATGGGAAATTGTTGAACGATATCCAATACTTCATCTGCTTCTTTTGCTTCAAATACAATCCAACCTTTGCTTCGTTCTTCATTGACAGCATAAGTTAGAATTTTTCCTTCTGCAATTAACTCATCAATATAAGCACGATGCGCAGGAATCATTTTAAAAAAATCCTGATCAACAACAGCTGGAATAAACATTTCTACAATAAAGTGTCTCATTATTTTGTAGCATAAAATTAGTTAATTCAAATGAAAATCAGCGTTTTTATAATTATCTTTTTGTAAACCAATTGAATCAACTTAAAAATGAGGTACTTTTGTTTCAATTGTTATGATTACAGATAAATTTGGTTTGATTTTCAAAGACCGAGAAATTAGTTGGCTACATTTTAACGAGAGGGTTTTACAAGAAGCTGAGAACACTCAAAATCCCTTGATGGAGAGAATCAAGTTCATGGCTATTTTTTCATCCAATATGGATGAGTTTTTCAGGGTAAGGGTTGCTCAAATCCTAAAAATTCAAAAAATCAGCCCCAAAAAACCTATCAGCGAATACCAATCATCACCCAATGTGATTTTAGCTGAAATACAGAGCCATGTTTTGACTTTACAAGACCGATTCACCAATTTATATCAAACACAAATTTTACCTGAACTGGCAGCAAAAAAAATCTTTATCAAGGAGGAATTTGAATTAAATGAATCAGAGCAAAATGCTGTAAATATCTATTTTAGAAACCAGGTTTTACCTTATTTGTTTCCCATTTTATTAGATGGTTTGAAGCTATCTCCAATGCTCAAAGACAAAAGTATTTACTTGGCTGTTCGTATGTGGAATAAGCATACTCAACACAATCAAAAACATGCAATTATTGAAATACCTAGTGATTTGATTGGTCGTTTTTTTCTTATCCCCAATTCAGAAGAAAGCACCAGTATCATGGTTTTAGAAAATTGTATTAGAGCTAATTTGGCGAGTATTTTTTCAATTTTTGAGTACAATCAATTTGAATCTTATGTAATTAAACTGACCAGAGATGCTGAATTTATTTTGTCACAAGATGAAACTGGATATACCATAGGCTTGTTAGATAAAATACAGAAAAGCTTGAAACAGCGCTCTAAAGGCTCTCCTACCCGTTTCATTTATGATGAAAAAATGCCAAAAGAAATGTTGGACTTTTTGGTACATAAACTGAATCTTAAAAATGTGAATCTAATTCCTGGAGGGCGTTACCATAATTTCAAAGACTTCATGGACTTTCCTAAAGTAGGAAAACCAGAAGATTATGCACAAAAATTTAGCCCTTTGACTTTGTCAAAATTAGACAAAACCAACAATCTATTTGAAGTCATTGCCAATGAAGATGTATTGTTACATCATCCTTACCACTCTTTTGACTATTTGATTAGAATGTTAAGGGAAGCGG
>Ga0209400_1000245_pt1 | contig 47770 bp, 42 predicted proteins | sample M_130807_EF_Meta_FD_187313 | JGI IMG/M metagenome (GOLD analysis project Ga0209400, IMG submission 187313) | Freshwater microbial communities from Lake Montjoie, Canada to study carbon cycling - M_130807_EF_MetaG (SPAdes) (version 2) | ecosystem: Environmental > Aquatic > Freshwater > Lake... | reverse complement strand
AACTTACATTGGAGTTCGAGTGCTGCCGGGCTCGCAAAGCCAAGAGTGTGGCTTGCCGAGGCCTCAGTGATCAATAGTTTTCTACGGATCAGAAGGTTGGGGGTTCGAGTCCCTCCAAGCGCACTTTTTATGTGGTGAGAATAAATTTCTATTCGGCAGGTTCGATCCTGGTTTGCATTGAACCCAAATCGTTACCAAGGATTCACCAAATGGGAATAGTGCGTCTATAGAATTTTCCCAACTCAAGGGGCTTGAGTTCCAAACTAAAGAAATGGAATCTGTTATGTCTGAAGAAAGAGACGAAATTACTAGAATCATCAACCTATACATTGATGGTGCTGGCAAAGGTGACGCTGACAAGCTAAACGAAGCTTTCCACGAAAGTTCAAGATGGTTCGGCACAATGGGCGGCACTGATTACGACATGGACAAAAAGGGCTTTGTTGACCTGATGGTTTCTGAACCAGGAGACACCGGAAACCTAGTTGCACACATCGCTGACATTCAGATTGATGGAACTGCTGCTGTTGCAACAGTCAAAGAAGAAGGATTCTGGGGGGCTTACTCATTCACAGACTATTTCACTCTCTCAATTCTTGATGGCCGCTGGCAGATCACCAACAAGACATTTTCTAACACTGGTGTCTCAGGAGAAGCTGCTCACTAAGCAGCTGGATTAGGTAAAGGAAGAATAAATGGCAACAGTAAACGAAATCTGGGTTGTTGAAGGCCTAGAAGGAACAACACGTAACCAACAGAAGCAGAGACTTGCTGCATGGAAAGAAGTGCAGATTGCTGAAGGTGTGAAGCACGTGGACATCTGGGAAGGTGGCTATGGAGATTTCAATGGCACCTGGTACTTCTGCATGATTCACGACAGCGCTGAGGAACTTGGAAAGCTAATGGACAAGTTCTCATCTGACTCTGAAAGCTTCGACAGCGCCATGGAAGAATGGCAGAAAACCCCAGTGCTGAAATTCCGCTCTGGAGGATTGCTACATTTGGCTGAAGACCTAGCCTAAACAAATTGAGAAGGGCTCTGGCATTTGAAAGCCAGGGCCTTTTTCTTTTAGCCAAATTGTGAATGCGAATCAGAAAGATGGAATTCGAGTCTAGGTAAGCGCGACTATGAAGAGATAAGTAAAGGGATCTTTTCTGATTCCAAGATAATCAAAAGTACTTATCGCCCTGATGGCTCTGTTTTTACTGTTGAGTTTGAACTCATGGGCACTAAATACACTGCTCTAAACGATGTCAACTTCTTCAAATTCAGTGAAGCGTTCTCAATCATGATCCGTTGTGAAGATCAGGCAGAAGTAGATAAGTACTGGGATGCTCTAACTAAAGATGGTGGCACACCAGGTAACTGCGGCTGGCTTAAGGATAAATTTGGTCTTTCGTGGCAAGTAATCCCGAAACAGTTAGATCTTTGCCTAAACAACCCTGACCCAATCAAGGCCCAAGCAGCGATGACCGCAATGATGGGGATGTCTAAGCTGATTGTAAGTGAGCTAGAGGCAGCAGTTAGCTAGATCCAAGCTTCACACAGAATTCATTCGGTATTTCAAATATTGGCCCTAGACCTGCTAAATTCAATAAAAAACTATCTTTGAGAGAGATGACATCACTGTGCTAAAAGGAATCAAGTTCAAGAAAACCAGCGCTTTTCTAGGGTCAATTGCCATCCTAGGAAGCCTTATTGCAGCAGTTCCAGCTGAAGCGGCTTCTTCTAACGGATTCAGTGGCACCGTAGATTGCTCCTCGGGCGGCAGCGTGCTGATCGAAAACAACATTGTTGTCCCACGCACTCAATATGTTTATGACCCAATGGAGGATTTCGGATACGAGCAAAACATTCCTAGCGACTGCTCTGGTTCTGTTGTAATCCCTGAAAATGTTACAAGCATATCAAGCAGTTCTTTCGAAGGAGCAGGTAGTGTCACTTCGATAACTCTTCCATCGACTCTTACAAAAATCGATTCTTGGGCCTTCTATGGCGCGACCGCATTGACCTCTCTGACAATTCCCGCTGGAGTCACCAGTATTGGGGGAATGGTTTTCGGAAACACGAATTCGCTCACAGCAATTACTGTGAATCCAGCTAACGAGAACTACTCTTCAATCGACGGTGTTCTGTACGATAAGAATGTAACTAGGTTGTTGAAGTATCCATCAGCAAAACCTGACACTTCTTTTGAGGTTCCCAACACTGTGACGGTCATCGATTACAGTGCCGCCATAAGAGCATCGGCACTAACTTCGCTAACTATCCCAGCTAGCGTTACCCTAATTGCATATTTCTCTTTTGAGTACGCAAGCTCTCTGAAAAGTATTTACTTCATGGGCAATAGCCCTACCGTCGAGTATCGCGCCTTCGGTGATGTAGCAAGTGGGGCGAAGGCATACATCAAATCGGGATCAACTGGATTTGCAGCTGTGGGAAATGCTTGGAACGGGCTCACGGTAGCCGAATTTAATCCGCAACACTCAGTGAAGTTTAATTCAAACGGTGGCACTGACGTTACAGACGGATCCTTCAATCTAGGTGGCTCGGTCACTGCTCCTGCTGCTCCAACCCGCTTTGGTTATACGTTTGTTGGTTGGTCTGCTTCTAATGGTGGTAGTGCTGTTTCTTTCCCTTATAGTCCTGGTGTTACATCGGATGTGACTTTGTATGCTTTGTGGGCTGCTAATTCGTTTACTGTGACTTTTGATTCGAATTGTGATCAGTATGTTTCTCCTAGTTCGTTTGTGTTTGATGGTTCGGTTGCTGAGCCGGTAGCTCCTAGGCTTACGGGTTATACGTTTTTGGGTTGGTCTGCTACTGATGGTGGTGATTTGATTTCATTCCCTTATTTCCCTGGGGTTGCTTCGAATATTGTTTTGTATGCTAAGTGGGCTCGTCAGTCGTTTACTGTGAATTTTGTTTCTAATGGTGGTTCTTCGGTTGGTTCTGGTTCGGTTCTTTATCATGGGTCTATAGTTGCTCCTGCTGCTCCAACCCGCTTTGGTTATACGTTTGTTGGTTGGTCTGCTTCTAATGGTGGTAGTGCTGTTTCTTTCCCTTATAGTCCTGGTGTTACATCGGATGTGACTTTGTATGCTTTGTGGGCTGCTAATTCGTTTACTGTGACTTTTGATTCGAATTGTGATCAGTATGTTTCTCCTAGTTCGTTTGTGTTTGATGGTTCGGTTGCTGAGCCGGTAGCTCCTAGGCTTACGGGTTATACGTTTTTGGGTTGGTCTGCTACTGATGGTGGTGATTTGATTTCATTCCCTTATTTCCCTGGGGTTGCTTCGAATATTGTTTTGTATGCTAAGTGGGCTCGTCAGTCGTTTACTGTGAATTTTGTTTCTAATGGTGGTTCTTCGGTTGGTTCTGGTTCGGTTCTTTATCATGGGTCTATAGTTGCTCCTGCTGCTCCAACCCGCTTTGGTTATACGTTTGTTGGTTGGTCTGCTTCTAATGGTGGTAGTGCTGTTTCTTTCCCTTATAGTCCTGGTGTTACATCGGATGTGACTTTATACGCTAAGTGGGCTGCTAAAACTTACGTGGTTACCTATAACTCAAAGGGTGGTACTACTGTTTCTTCTGGAACATTCACCACCGGTGGTTCTGTAGTCTCTGCTCCTAAAACCCCTGCACGTTCGGGTTATACGTTTGTTGGCTGGTCTGCTACTGATGGAGGTAGCCCTGTTTCGTTCCCTTATAGTCCGGGGGTATCATCAGCTGTGACTCTATATGCGAAGTGGTCTGCTTTGCCTCCGCTTATGGGATTCACTTCTGTATCAACTTTGTTGCCGGGTGCGTTAGTTTCTATCAATATCTCTAGGGTTAATCAAGGATGCACTGTAAGTGTGGGTTGGACTGGTAGTTCACTAGGCATCAACCCTGTTTCTAGGGTGATTAAAGCAGATCGAACTACTGGTGTTTTCAGTATTGCTACCCCAACCACTGCTGGAACCTATACCCTTTATACAAGTGAGATTAGTGCAGAGTGTGCTGGTGGTTCTGCAACTACCCTCACACAGACTGTTGTAGTTGGTAAGTCTTTGAGCATTGCAGCTAAGGTTGTCAGCTCCAGTGGCTATGCTTCGAAGAGCCCTGTTTTCTCTGTTACCGGAACCCTAAAGTCTGGTTCAGCTCTTGTGGCTGGTAAAGAAGTTTCTGTTTCTTTGAGAAGAAATGGTGTTGAAGTGAAAACTACTTCTGGAACAACTTCTAGTACTGGTGTTTTGAATGTTAGCTTCGCTGGAACAACTTATGTTGCAGGTGATTACACTGCAGTGGTGACTGGTGTTGCTGACTCAGCTTATCTAGCAACACAGTTCACCACAGCAAAACTAACCCTGCGGTAATTAAGAGTTACTTTGTGAGAGTGTGTGCTGACAAGTAATTGTCAGCACACACCTGGTTCAACCTGGTTCGAGTGACTTGGACAATCAAGATGATTATCTTCACCACCAGTATCCCCAGATCAACAATCTGACTAAAAGTCATCTTGTATCTCCTCTCGCAAGGCATGGACTAAGGAGAGGGTCTAACCGGAAGGGGATAACTTCTTTCCTAAAAAAGAAATATTCCCTATACTCGAAACAAAGGAAAGTTTCGGAAGTCTTTTTTCCGATTAGACCCTCGTCAAGAGGTCAAACAATAACCCCGGCTCCTACCGGGGTTTTTGTTTAACTGCTGGCTAGACATTCCATGCGTCTGCTAGCAGAAGTAGTCTGTATCAAAACCGAAAAGCCTACTGAACTTATCTACAGGTAAACAACTTGGATATCTTCTATATAGGTAGTCTTTCCATATGATTCCTCAACGCAAACTTGACCCATACACTGTCTCTGCAATTGGCATGGGCTGTATGCCGCTGTCATTTCCTCAAGACCGTGACCCAGATCTCATCAATGATCCTGAACGCGCAATTGCTGTAATTCATGCAGCTCTAGATCCGGGTATCACTCTTTTGGATACTGCGGACATCTATGCCCCTAGTTGGAACACCATGGGCCACAACGAGATTTTGGTGGGTAAGGCCTTCCATAGCTGGAATGGAACACCTGAACAGAAGAAAAGAGTTGTGTTGGCCACCAAGGCCGGCATTACTCGTGAAGAAAACGGCAGCATGTTTGGTCACTCCGGTAGGAATGCTTCTAAACACTACTTATATAGAGCAGTTGAAGCATCAGCTGCCAAAATGGGTCTTTCACAAATACCACTGTGGCAGATCTGCTTAAATAATTTGAGCAACTAGAGTGAAATCATGTCTAGATCTTTAGCCCGCATTGTTTCCGCAATTCTGTCTTTAGCGCTGATTGGGGTTGTAGTAACGGGTTGCTCAACTGTGAGTAGAGGTGAAACTCCAGCTAAACAATTAGCTTTGATATTACAAAACACTCAGTCGAAGATTGCCACAGTTGGTTCAGTAGCTTCCTCCATTACACAATCAGACCTCGAGCTAACCGAGGTATATGATCCAAAAGACAACGGCGGAATGTTTGTAAATGATTCTGTGCTAACTGGATCAAAACAGGAATTTAAGCAGATATCTCGACAGGCTCGAGGCAACATGAAGTCGTCGGAAATATTCATGGAAATTGGCAGTAGCAAAGTTGGAGACATTGTTTACTATGCCACGACAAACTTTGAAGTGTTAGAAAACAAAATCTCTGAAACCAAAGATGGATTTCTCCAGAGCCTGAAGTTGCATGATGTGGATGGGAACAGGGGAACATTTAAAGCAATCATTGAATACATAGTAGAACAAGGGCTAATTACCAATGTGAAGTTTGCTAAAGATTGGTTTAACAAGTCAGACCCTGAAGAGGTTTGCCTTTATGCACCAACTAACTGCATAAGTAATGTTTCATTCAGCTTTGATAGTAAGCGGGTACTCGACAAGATGAAGGAAGCTTTCACCAAGTATGAGGTTTCACAAAATCTAAGCTCAGGCACGAACCAACAACATTTCGAGAGCATCATGCGAAAGATGGACAGCACTGTAGCGGAGTATAAGTCTTGGACGACTGTAAATGAAGACAAGACAATTGGTTCTATATTTGATGCCACCAGGGACAAAGGTGTGAAATTTGATACTTATGGTGACCCAACAGAAATACGGGGAGTAGCAGACCTAAATGGTCGCCAAGGTCCTGATAATGGATTTGTATCCGGCCTATTCTTCGACACCACAGATGGCGGTTCTACCTACTTCTACGGACCCATTAGCTTTGATGCCAACGCAGGAATCTATTCGATCTACGATACTCAAAATACTTTGGTAGCAAACCTTCACTTTGCTGGAAACAAACTCATTGCCTTCAATAACAACTTCCTTTGGGAGAAAGACAAGTTCAGCATTAGTAAACAGGTAGACACTGGATTACTGAATGCCTATCTAGCCAAAGTGCCAAAGAAGTAGTTCTCAGAGAAAGCACTAATTGAGTCCTCTCGTGGTGTTCTAATGGGTAGACGCGAAAAGGACTTGATACCCATGGCAAACGAAACCATATAATTCGAGCGAGGCACCGAGTATGTGATGTGTCCTCCTGCATAACATATAGGTGAATTTAAAGTTTATGTGGGGAATTTGGGTGATTGCTTTGGTACTCTGAATACCAGTCTCCGAATGACAACGCAATGATTGGAACAATCATGAAATCCCTTAAGATTATCTTCTCTTCCTCCCTGCTGGTTTTAGGAATTTTAGTTTCCCCAGGCTTATCCACTGCAGCCCAATCAGAAACTAATGAACCTAGAACAATCCACACCTTAGCTGCAGCTACTTCAGCAACAGTATTTGCTGAAACTTCCTACGGTGCATACGGTGGATACAACCTTGAAAACGGCAGTTACTGGTACAGAGATGGGTACCCATATCCTGTAGAAAAAGGATTCAACCAGGGTGGTTGGGGGTTCAGCGGTAGCCAGAGCTATGGAAGCTATCACCCTAATAATTGTCACGCCAACATAGATCCGAATGGGTTGTGTTTTGAGACTGGCGATGTAAAGGGATATCATGACCAAGAAAGGCAAATTGAATGGTGCCCATTTGGAGGTCGGCCAGAATATTGTAAAAATCCAAATTGGGCGAACCCTATTTACGAAAATTACGGCTATTGCACTGCAAATTGTGGTGACTACTCTGGCTATAACTATTTCCGTTACGGAGGTTATATCGACAAGGGCTGGGCTAACGGTTCTCGCGGTAACGTGAAAAACGGTGGCACTCTAGGAACCGCAGAGAATCCAGATGCATATCGTGTTTTCTTTACTTCTGATAATCCGGCTTACTATCCATCCGGACCACAGCACGATGTTCCAATAATTGATGTCTTGGGAGGCGGTTGGCGTCTATGTTGGTCTGGCAAGTACTCCGAGAGCTCGGCTGTTGTGAGTATTCAAGCGGCCTGTAAGGGAAGTTACACCATCATGGCGGGTTCTTATGAAGCCTTTGGCCAAGGAGCGGCTACCTTACCTAGCTATGGTGCTGCGATATCTTTAGCAACGGACGGCCTCACAGCCTGTCTAGTAACTGCAAAAGGTGTGGTCAAGTGTTGGGGCTCGAGTTCGGATAGATGGGGTAACAGCACAAGAGGACGGCTCAATGTTCCAAGTGATCTACGACCTTCAAAGAGCGTTGCGCTTGCAAATGGCCAAGTTTGTGCGCTTTCAATTGATGGTGTGGTTACCTGCTGGGGCGCAGAGGACTCTACTGATTGGGCATACAAGCTGTGGCCAAGTCAGATGAGGCCAATAAAGCAACTCAAGGGCGGTGACGCTATGTGTGCTTTGGATGTAGACAACAATCTTATGTGTAAAGGCTCTTGGGGGCGTGGCTTGAGTGTTCCTTTTGGTCAGATCAGCGACTTCTCGGTACGCTACGACAAAGCATGTGCAATCACCCTCGATAGCGACTTGTCGTGCTGGGGTGATGCCATCGTCGATGGCAGACCCGCAAATTTAACTAAAGCAAAAGCGGTCTCGACGGCTTACGTTTGGGGTTCTGGGAATTACTCTGGAAACACATGCGCTATTGACCTGCAAAGTTATTTATACTGCTGGGGCTCCGACCCTTATGGCTTGGGAGCTCCTAACGTTCCAGCCGGTTTAGAAAAGGTAAAGTCCGTATCGACTTCGCCATTTCAAACCTGCGCAGTTACCATTACTAATCAACTTCGTTGCTGGGGTTGGCTGCCTGGTGTTGGAACGCCGATACTTCCAACTGACTTAGGTGAAATTTCCAGTGTCACTCAGGGTTATACCCAGGGTAACTCTTATGGTGATTTCTTTGTGTCAACCTGCGCCATAACCATCACAGGTGCTCCTAGATGTTGGGGGAGAAATCCTGCAATAAACATAGCGCCGACGCTTTCACCTGAGCAATTTGATATAGCAGGTATTCCAATTATTGCGGGCTCAGCGAAGGTGGGCGCTCAATTATCAGCTTCAGCTGGTACTTGGGATTCGGGAACTAATTTCAATTACCAATGGTTTAGAGATGGTCTCGCCATTGAAGGTGCCGTCAATTCGACATACACTCCGACGGTAATCGATTTTCAACATTTAATATCTGTAGCGGTGACGGGGTCTAAGGTCGGCTTCTCCCCTATTACAAAAAGCACTTCGATAGTTTCTGTTGGTACAGGTTTGATGACCAAATCTTCTTCCCCGACCATTTCAGGAACCGCTACAGTGGGCTCAACGCTGAGCGCCTCTACCGGCGCATGGGATTCTGGTGCTTCGTTTTATTATCAGTGGCTTCGCGATGGGGTTGCTATTGCGAACGCTACATCAAAGTCTTACGAGCCAGCTCTTTCAGATGCTGGGCACTTGATCTCAGTCAGGGTAACAAGCTCATTGGATGGCTATCAACCTATCTCTTTAGAAAGCTCCCCTGTAACTATTGCAACACCTTATTCTGCTTTACCTTCAGTCAACTGGTCGAAGGTGGCTTCCAGTTCTGATGGGACAAAGCTAGCTGCCATAGCAGGAGATCACACCATCTGGGCTTCTTCAGATTCGGGGGCCAATTGGGTTCAAAGAAATGGCTCTGGAATAACTTCCAATGGCCAGGTAATTCCGAGTGGCTCTAGAAATTGGGACAAAGTTGCCTCTAGCGAAGATGGCACCAAATTAGCCGCAATCTTATACAACGGAAGTGTGTGGACTTCGTCTGACGCAGGTCTGACTTGGACTGAGCGAGCAGCTTCTGGGGCTAGGTTATGGTCTGACATAGCCTCGAGCTCTGATGGAACCAAACTAGTTGCACTTGCATACCCTGGTGGAGTTTGGACTTCCAATGACTCAGGTCTAACTTGGACTGAAAGAGTGAACGCGGGCTATCGCAACTGGGGAGCAGTGGCTTCTAATGCGGATGGAAATGTAATTGTTGCTTCCTGGAATGATGGCAACATATCTGTTTCACATGATTCAGGTAATACTTGGACTGTGAGTTCGATCCCATCAAACTTCGGATGGTGGAGAGCACTCGCCTCTAACGCTGATGGATCTCGACTATATGGTGTTGAGTGGTGTGGCGGGGTGTGGGAGTCAAGAGATTCAGGAACAACTTGGTCCAAGAATCAGCAATTCCAAGATAATACATATCATTCGATTTCAGTCAATAGTGACGGGACAAAGGTCATTGTCGGCAGTTTTTCCGATGGGTGTTGGGGGCAACCCACAGAAGCAAAACTAACTCTAGGCATATCTCCAAACACATTCGCACTGAAGCAGCCACTATCGATAGATGGTTACTCAACTGTTGGGTCAAGGCTTGCTGCTAACTCTGGAAACTATCCAGTGGGAACCTCAATGAGCTACCAATGGCTTCGCGATGGTGTGCTAATTTCTGGCGCTAATGGCTCTAAGTATTCAACCACTCCTCAGGATCTAAATCACCAAATCAGTTATCAGCTTTCTCTGAGTAAGAGTGGTTACGAGAACCTGACTATTTCATCTTCAGCGCTGACTATCACCAAGAAAGTATTTACAAGACTTGTAAAGCCAAAGGTTACTGGTTCGTACAGAGTCGACTCGACTCTGAGAACTGCGCTTACCCCCATGGGCACCGGAGCTACTTACTCCTACCAATGGCTCAGAGACGGTTCGCCAATAGCTGGAGCGACGGGGAGAACATACACTCTCGGCTTAGCTGATTTGGGGGCGGCAGTGACATTCCAAGTTTGCGGGGCTAGAGACCTTTATGAGAGCACGTGTCTCAGCAGCGATGCTCCGAGTGTTGTTGATCCAGGTCAGTTGGGAAGACTACCTGCCGTGCGAATGAGTTTTAGGTCGACAAAAGTCGGCTCTATTATTCAAGGAAACTCTGGTGTTTGGGATTCTGGTGTTGTTCTTTCTTATCAGTGGCTTCGTGATGGTGTTGATATTCAAGGAGAAACTTCCTTGACACATCAGGTTAGTGCTGATGATCGAGGACATAATCTGTCCTTCAAGGTGTTAGCTCAGAAGACCGGATACACAGACATCGTCAAACACTCTGTCGCAAAACTCATACCTTAAGGCTTGATTCTAGTTAGAAAGAAATTGGGCCAACTCAATTCCTAATAATCAATCCGCAGAACTGAGTGTGGTGAAAGACATCCTGGCGCAAACTTTTTGGCTACGATACCCAGTGACTCGAAACAGAGGGGGATAGTCTGCTCTTTCTACAATTGCTTGAGCGAGCCGCAGGTAACCTTAAGTTATGGCCAGAAGACGCATCACTCACATAGAAGGACTAGCTGCTGTGAACGCAGTTATTCAGGCTGGGGTGAATGTGCTTGAAACAGATGCTCAATTCGTAATAGCAATCCGCTACCTACTAGAGGAGCTAGCTGAAGTTGCTCCTGGCAACTCGGTTGAAGTTAGGGTGCCACCGCTAGGGGCAACCCAATGCATCGAAGGCCCAAGACACACTAGAGGGACTCCTGCCAACGTTGTTGAGATATCTCCAAGGGTTTGGTTTGACTTAGCGCTTGGCAACATCACCTGGGATAAAGCGCTAGCTGAACATAAGGTGAGTGCAAGTGGGGTTAGAGCATCCCTAGGTGAAGTATTACCGTTAGCCTTAAAGCATGTCCAACGCTAAGACCGAGACGGTCAAGATCCGTAGAGCACCTAAGTTCATCCCTTTCTCCCTTACTGGCCTAGCTCTAGGGGCAGTTATAGCCATCATTCTCTCGCTGAGTATCAATAACCCAGATGGCAAGACTCCTGGCTTTATTACTCAACTCCTGATTTACTGCCTGGCTGGAGGAGCAGGGCTAGGGGTGGTAGTTGCGGTGGTTGTTGATGTCTTCTCAAACAGGAAAGTCAAAGAAGCCGAGGCTTCTAAAGTGAGCAGTAAGTAGCCGCTAAACTTATCTTGTTGCACATGATTTTTGAGGTTTCAGGCCTTAAAATCAGGTAACTTCCCGCCCCACTACTAGAGACGGACCTTGCCCTTGCTTCGTGGAGATGGACTACTAAATCATGATTTGCTGCCAGATGAAAAAGGGCCGCAGGATCAGTGTGGTGTATTTGGGGTCTGGGCTCCAGGTGAAGAAGTTGCAAAGCTAACCTATTTCGGCCTTTACTCTCTGCAACATCGTGGTCAGGAATCCGCTGGTATCGCCACCTCTGATGGCAAGAAGATCCTGGTCTATAAAGACATGGGTTTGGTCTCTCAAGTTTTCTCTGAGTCGTCCCTAGAAGCTCTTGTTGGACATATTGCTATTGGTCACACTCGTTACTCAACTACCGGTGCTTCATCTTGGCGTAATGCGCAACCGACTTTGGGTAGAACATCTTCAGGAACTGTTGCGCTAGGTCACAACGGTAACCTAACCAACACCCAAGATCTCATGGAGATGTTGAATCTCAAATATCCAGACCAAGCTCAGAATGAAATTACCGGTGGTAACACCACCGACACTGCAGTGCTGACAGCACTTCTTGCAGGGGATATGGATCACACCCTAGAGGCAACCGCACTAGAGCTTCTGCCAAAAGTCAAAGGTGCATACTGCCTTGTTTTCATGGATGAAACGACTCTTTATGCGGCTAGAGATCCACAGGGAGTTAGACCTTTAGTTCTAGGAAGATTAGAACGCGGTTGGATAGTTGCTTCTGAAACAGCAGCACTAGATATTGTTGGCGCTAGTTATGTCAGAGAAATCGAACCCGGTGAACTAATTGCAATTGATGAGCACGGTCTTCGTTCCACTAGATTTGCTGAAACTAAACGAGCCGGTTGTGTTTTTGAATATGTTTATCTAGCCAGACCAGATACCACCATCAACGGAAGAGTTGTCTATGACTCAAGAGTTGAGATGGGTAGAACTTTGGCTAAAGAGTATCCAGTTGAAGCAGATATGGTTATTCCCACACCAGAATCTGGAACACCTGCAGCTATTGGCTATAGCAAAGAATCAGGTATTGCATTTGGCCATGGGCTAGTCAAGAACGCTTATGTCGGTAGAACTTTTATTCAGCCATCACAAACCATTAGACAGCGTGGTATTCGTCTAAAGCTAAATCCTCTGAAGGAACAAATCAGAGGTAAGAAAATCATTGTTGTTGATGACTCTATTGTTAGAGGTAATACTCAGCGAGCGCTAGTTGCAATGCTTAGAGAAGCAGGTGCACTTGAGATCCACGTGAGGATTTCTTCTCCTCCAATTACTTGGCCATGTTTCTATGGCATTGACTTTGCTACTCGGGCAGAACTGATTGCAACAGGTTTAGGTGTTGAAGAAGTTAGACAGTCAATTGGCGCTGACTCGCTCGGTTACCTATCTAAAGATGGCATGGTTGCTGCAACCAACCAGCAGGAGAACCAGCTCTGCACAGCCTGCTTCACTGGCAAGTATCCGATTGAACTACCAGCTGAGGACAGACTAGGTAAGAATCTCCTAGAGAAGGATGCGGCAGCTTGTAATCCTGGACCTGATAGTGAACTAAACCAAATTGTTGAGGCAAGCAATGAGTGATGCTTACGCTCAATCAGGAGTTGACACTCATGCTGGAGATTTAGCTGTTGAGCTAATGAAGAAGTCCATCAAGAGCACACTGAATGAAAATGTAGTTGGTGGCTTTGGTGGTTTCGCAGGAATGTTCGATGTTTCCTTTCTGAAAAGTTTTGATCGACCACTACTTGCAACCTCAACCGATGGTGTTGGTACCAAGGTTGCCATTGCTCAGGCTATCGATAAGCACGACACCATCGGACAAGACCTCGTTGGAATGGTTGTTGATGACATTGTCGTGGTCGGAGCTAAGAGCATGTTCATGACTGATTACATTGCCACCGGCAAGGTAGTGCCAACCAGAATCGCTGACATTGTTTCAGGCATAGCCAAAGCCTGTGCTGAAGTTGGGGTAGCGCTAATCGGTGGGGAAACTGCTGAGCACCCAGGATTACTAAAACCTAATGAGTATGACGTTGCCGGTGCAGCTGTCGGTGCAGTTGAATACAGCAAGCTACTTGGACCTAACAAAGTTCAGGTGGGGGATATTGTTCTAGGTCTTGAATCTTCAGGCTTACACTCCAACGGCTACTCTCTGGTTAGAAAGATTGTGGCCGATAGCCAACTTGATTACACCAAGTCAGTTCAAGAGTTTGGGAACCTATCTCTAGGTGAAGCTCTTCTTACCCCTACCCGCCTTTATACCGGCATCCTAAACACACTTCTTGACAGTGAACTTGGAACAGCAGTGAAGGCAATGAGTCACATCACCGGTGGGGGCATTGCAGCAAATCTTGCCAGAGTATTACCTAAGAACACAACACTCGATGTTGAGAGAAGCTCTTGGAAACCTTTGGATGTCTTCCATGTCTTAACTCAGTGGGGCAATCTGTCACTCAACCAAGTTGAATCAACCTGGAACCTAGGACTTGGTTTTGCTGTAATAGTCAAAGCAGACCAAGCAGCGCAGATCCAGCAGCACCTAAATAACTCAGGAGTTCACACCTGGCAACTAGGCGTAGTCGAATCAAACGACTGCAGCCTAGAAGGATACATCCAAGGCGCTAAAGGCGTTGATGGTGGAGCTGTTCGCTTGGTTGGAAACTACTCAACTACTTCTTGAGTCTCAACTACTTTCCCCTTGCGACTTCTCAAGAATAGAACCACTCCGACAGCAACGGCAGCAACTGCAACGCCACCAAAAATAAGCATTGACGAATCTGATGTCGGGCTCTGATCGCTCTTGGCGTCGATAACAAGTTTTGCGCCAGGAGTTCCCTTGAAGGTGACAGTGTTGCCAGAAACAATTCCGCTAGTGCTTGTTACTTTGCCCGGCAGGGTGAGACGAATTGAGATATCGAAGTTCTTGAGTAGACCAGCAGTCATAGGGTTCGCCTGAGCTTGTTCAAATGTGGTTGGGTCGCCTCCACTTAGGTCAAGGGCTCCAGAAACGCTCACAATGTCACCAGTTCTAGTGAACTTTAAACTATCGGCTGTTCCAGTGGAGAACTCAGAGAACTTCTTAGGACTAAAGGTCACTTTGGTCCCGGTGAACTTGTCATCTTTGAATGGCTCAGTGGTCATTCCATCTTGCTTCTGGATGAGAGTGTTGGTGTCCAACGAACTACTTCCACCCATTGAGTTAGCTAGGTCAAGTGCTTCATTGCTAAATGCAATAATCATTGATCCCTGAACAGTGTCATCCTTGTTAACAGTTAGGTCCATGTTGAACTTCATACAACCTGAAGTTAGAACTGCCAGTGTCAATGCGATTGTTGCCATAAGTGATTTACGAAGCACTTAGATTCCCCTTATTTAGTGGTCGATTTTCGACATCTAGAGTCTATTTGCGTTTAGGTCAAGCTATGTTCAGCATTAGATAACAATCTCTAGACGTGTTGGCAGTCCTTTCGAATACCTGCTGGCAAACTTTACAGGTATCCAATCCAGAGGAGTTCAGCCATGTCTGAAGAACAAACAGTAGTTCCAACCCCAGAGAAGGCTAACTTCTTGCGTCCAGTAATTCAGATTGCAGTCATGGTGACTGTAATTGTGAGCACCATTTTGACTATCTTTGCTTGGCCAGTAGCCACTGCATCGCCTAAGAACATTCCAGTTGGATTTACTTCAACTGTGCCTAATCTGGTTCAAGGCGTTCAAGCCCAGTTCGATCAACAACAGCCAGGTGCATTCAAGTTCATAGAATACAAAGATCTTGCGGCTACCAAATCAGCCATTGCCCACCGTGAAGTTTATGGAGCATTGGTTCTAACTGACAAGCCACAGATGCTGATTGCAACTGGCGCATCTCCTGCAATGGCGCAATTGCTAACAACAGTTAGCGTTGAACTTGGTGCACAGTTCACGGCAGCCAGCGGCGTGAACGCAATGAGCTTTGCTATTGAAGATTTAGCTCCGTTGGGAGATAAGGACCCTAGAGGTTTGGGGTTGAGTGCAGGCTCACTTCCACTTATCATTGCTGGAATTGTGGTTGGACTTTTGGGTTCAATGAGACTTCGCAGAACTAGTCAGAAGTTTTTGGTTGCAGGTTTGGCGGGAACTCTTGCTGCATTCTCTATCGTTGCAATCTTGAATCTTTGGTTAGGTTCACTGCAGGGCAATTACTTTATTGAGGTGGGAGTTGTGGCTCTTGGCATTGCTGCAGTTTCTCTGACAGTAATGGGAGCAGCTGCACTTGCCGGTCGCGTTGGATTACTTTCAGTAATTGGCTTGTTCTTTATTGTGGGTAACCCACTCGGTGGAGTGGCACTTCCTCAAGAGCTATACCCAAGCTTCTTGGGAACCCTAGGTCAGTATTTGCCGTTAGGTGCGGAGGTAAATCTACTTCGCCGAGTGAGCTACTTCCCAGAGGCTAGTACCATCAGCCAGTGGGCAACTTTAGTAGCTTGGCTAGCGGTTGGGGGTATTGCTCTTAGTTTTGGCCCCAGAGCGTAAGCCTAGTAAGGCCTAGTTAGAAGAGTCGGAACCGCTATCGGTGTCATCGGTAGCGGTTTCTTCTTGCTCTTCAGGGTATAGATCAGCCCACTTGTCTTCGTAGTCAGGCTCGTTTGAACTTGATGTGGCAAGTTCTGCCTGCAGTGCAGTTAGGTCTGTGTTAGGGCTAAAGTACTTAAGTTCGCGAGCGACCTTAGTGTTTTTAGCTTTCTGACGGCCACGCCCCATGGCGAGCCCCCTTTGTACTTGGCTGGGCATAATGCTCAGGAATCAATAAATCTGGAACTGAGTTTATCAGGCGTTAACCCAACAGGAAGCCTATATAGGCCGCTGTGGAGGAAAGTATCAGGGTTAGGACTGTGTATAGGGCTGATCTGAAGACCTTACCGGAGGCAGTCATTTGGACCGTTGCCCCAGCCCAAGAGCTAAAGGTTGATAAACCACCAGCAAGACCAACAACTGTGATACCTGCCCAGGTTTCATTGTTGGTGAAGTGGATTACAGCCCAGCCAGCGAATAGGGAAGCAGTCACGTTTGCTAGCAGGATGCCCCAGGGTAGATAGCCCTGCCATTTACTGAAGGCAAATCTGATGACTGATCCCAACCCTCCGGCTAAAGCGATGCCAATCAGGATGGTTGGGTCAAAAACTTCTAGCCAACTCATTTGCTACCTGCACTTGCTTTACCGATGTTGGCTCCAGCTGCATAGCCAATAAAGCCAAAACCAAACATGACAGCTGCTGCTGGCATAGCTAGTAGTGGTGGATAGTGATAGAGGAAGATCGCTATTCCAGACATGGTAGTAAAGCCACCGCAGAAACCAGCTGCCCAGAATGACTTCTTAGTCTCAGATGCAAAGCTTGGGTGGAAGTTCACAATACCAAGGAACATTGCTCCAATAACATTTACCAGCAATAGTGAAAGTGACCCAGCAAAGTTCAACCCAACAGTAAGTTCAAGAACTCCACCAACTAGGTATCTGAGTAACGCACCTAATGCACCACCAACAAATACTAGATAGAAATCCTTACTACTCATCACTCGGGTCCAAGATGTCATCTGGTGTGGCATCTTCTTTGGCAACCATCTTGATGACGGTGTTCTTGCCGCCCTGGTGTCTGCGCATTGAGCTCTTGGCGCGTAGTGGCTCACCACGACGAACATCGCCAGCCATTGGCGCTCTTGAGAATAGGTCAATCTTGTCTGCTGACTCTAATCTCCATGGCACTAGAACAATCATCGCGCCACGCACATACATCAACTGCTTGCGAATTCGGTTAGCGCGGTGGTTGTGGAAGATGTGCTCCCACCAGTGACCAACAACATATTTAGGAAGATAAACAGCCATACGTTGTTCTTCATGCATAGCGCGGTATTCAGTTAGGTATTCGCTCAGTGGTGCACCGAAGTCTCTAAATGGTGAAGGAATGATTCTTAGTGGGACCTGGATACCGTATTCAGTCCATTCTTTTTCAAACTGCTCCGATCTTTCTGGATCAACTGCAATGTGAACTACTTCTAACTTGTCATGCTTACTTGATAGGGCATAGTCCAGAGCCTTTAGCTGAGGGGCAGTTAACTTATCCATCAGAACGATTGCATAGTCACCCTTAGAACCGAATTGAATCTCAGGCTTGAGCTGGATCTCATAATCGACTTGGGCGTAGTACTTCTTGGTTTGATACATCAAAACCCAAAGAGCAGGCATGATGATGAATACCAACCATGCACCGTGAGTGAACTTGGTGATGGTTACGATCACCAAAACTGATGATGTTAGGAAAGCACCGAAGCCGTTAATGGCTAGACCACTATATGCTTCCTTCTTACCGATGGTGTTCTCTCGCAGACCTCTGCGCCAGTGTCGAATCATTCCGATCTGACCGACTGTGAATGAGGTAAAGACACCGATGATGTATAGCTGAATCAGGCTTGAAACAGATGCTTGGTAAACCAAGATAAGTGATCCAGCTGCTGCTGCCAAAGAAAGCATTCCGTTGGAGTAAACCAAACGGTCTCCTCTGGTCTGCAACATCTTTGGGGCAAAGCCATCCTTGCTAAGTACTGATGAGAGCAGCGGGAAACCGTTGAAAGCAGTGTTAGCTGCTAGCAAGAGTACTGCTGCTGTTGCCGATTGAAGAACATAGAAAAGCAATGAATTATCACCAAAGACAGCAATACCAATTTGAGCCATCAGTGACTGCTGTGGGTTGGTTGAGAAGAAGTCAACGTTATTTAGTTGTTGGCCTGGGTCTTCGATGTATTTCACACCTGCTGTTAGTGCTAGCCAGGTAGTTCCTAGGAACATAGCAACAGCAGTTGCACCCATCACTGACATGGTGATGTTGGCATTTCGGATCTTAGGAACTCGGAATGCTGGGACACCATTTGCTATCGCTTCGATACCGGTTAGTGCAGAACAACCAGAAGCAAAAGCTCTAAGGAGTAATAGCACCACTGCTACCTGAGCGGGGTTATCCAGGAACTCAGCTGCAGCATGAACCTCATAGCCTGATGAAGTAGTTACCAGTGTCTGGCCGAGAGCGAATACCTTGTATAGGCCAGTTCCTATCATCACGAAGACTGTGCTTATGAAGACATATGTTGGAATCGCAAATGAAACACCTGATTCACGAATACCGCGAAGATTGATACCGAAAATTAGTAGCAGGAAGCCAACTGCAATCTCAACTCGGTATTCAGCAATCTGAGGGAAGGCAGAAATTAGGTTATCTGTTCCAGATGCAATAGACACAGCAACTGTCATCACGTAGTCAAGAAGTAGTGCTGATGCAACAATCAGAGATGCACCACGACCTAGGTTGGTCTTGGCAACTTCGTAGTCACCACCACCTGATGGGTAAGCCTGAATTACCTTGCGGTATGAAAGCACAATCACAGTAAGAAGCAGTGCAACCATAAGAGCGATACCAGGAGCGAAGGTTAGGAAAGAGATTCCACCCAGGGTCAGGATCATCAGAAGTTCTTGAGGACCATACGCTACTGAAGATAATGGGTCGCTAGCAAAGATAGGCAGTGCGATTCGCTTCGGGAGCAGTTCTCCCTCCAGCCTTTCGTTTCTGAGTGCTCGACCTAGAAAGAAAGTTCTAATCGGGTGAATCTTCTTTACTGCAGTTTTGTCGTGCTCGTGCCTATCTGGCATTTAGTGCTTCGCTTTCTCACCGTGCTGGTGTTGGGACAATCTAAATGTTGCTAAGAAACCTAGAGCTAGGAATAGTGCTGCTGAAACAGCAGCCCAACTTGCTCCAGTTGTGAATGCATCTTTAGCAGCTTGAACATACTCAGGGTTGACACCACTAGCTGCAAAACCAGGGATTGCACCACCAGCTGAATCAACAACTGCGTTAGTGAATTTATCTGCACCTTCTTGAGGCATACCTAGATTAGTTAGCTTAGAAAGTAATGATGACTGAACCTGGGTGAACAGTACTGTTCCTAAAACAGCAATACCTAGTGCCGAACCAATCTGGCGAACAGTACTCTGTGATCCAGAAGCTTGACCAATCTGGTTCATAGGAACATCAACCATGATTACTCCGGTGAGCTGTGCTGTTGCTAGACCGATACCAAGGCCATAGATGAATAGACATGGAGCAACTGGACCCCATCCAGTTTGATCATTGGCTAAAAGCGCAACACCAATCACACCTAGAAGTTCTAGACCAACACCGATTCGGACAGCCATTGCAGGGGCAAGCTTTCCAGAAAGCGCACCACCAACACCAGATGCTAAGAATGCACCACCGGCTAACCAGAGCAGAACTAGACCTGAGTCAACAGGGGATAGCCCTAGAACGTTCTGTAACCAGAGTGGAATTGCAAAGAGCACACCGAATTCACCCATGGAGATAATCAGTGCAGCAATTGAACCGTTACGGAATGAAGTGATTTTGAAAAGTTCAAGATCCAAAAGCACCGGCTTGTGTGCCTTTTCTCTTGCTTTCTCCCAAATGACAAATAGGAAACCAAAAAGAACAGAAAGACCAAGAGACACAGGAATTACAGAGAAGCCTGGATCACCCCAAGACCAGTCACCAATGGTGAAAGGTTTGTTGACACTCCACCAACCGTAGTTACGTCCTTCGATGAGACCGAAGACCAAAGTTAGGAACAGACCAACTGAAAGGACTGAACCGATTAGATCTGGGAAACCAGAACGTTGCTTTACTTTAGATTCGTTTACAAACAACAGCAGACCAGCAACAATGAGCAAACCGATTGGTGCATTGATGTTGAAAGCTAGACGCCAGCCATCTGTTCCAAAGTCAGTTGCTAGCCAACCACCAAGGACCGGCCCAAGGGCCACCATTCCACCGATAGTGGAACCCCAAACAGCAAATGCGATACCGCGCTCTTTACCTTGGAAGTTAGCGTTCACTAGAGAAAGAGTTGTTGGTAGCACCATAGAACCACCAAAGCCCTGAAGCACACGAGCCAAGATCATTTGGCTAGCGTCATTGCTGTATCCAGCCCAAACTGAAGCACCAATGAAGATCAAGATACCGATAATTAGCAACAATCTGCGGCCAATACGGTCAGCGATAGAGCCCCAGACCAGAAGTAAGGCTGCGAATACTAGAACGTAGCTCTCCTGAACCCACTGGACTTCGTTGCTGGAGATGTGAAGGGCGTCAATTACCTTAGGGAAAATAGTGTTAACGATGGTCCCATCGATGATGACAATTGAGACGGCCATCGAGATAAAAACGAGGCCTATCCAACGTAAACGGGCAAGAGGTGCCATAGCTAAATGCTCTTTCTGGTATGTTTCTGCGACATTGCAGTTGAGGTAAAAACCCTAGTCAAGCCTAGTCTTTTCCGCCTGATACCCTGTGAAAATGAGCAAAGGTAGACCATGATCAAATATCTGGGGTCTAAGCGCACGCTCCTAGGAGTATTAGGCGCTATCGCCCAAGCTTCTGAGGCTAAAACAGCCGTTGACCTATTTACTGGGACTACTAGGGTTGGAGCTGAATTCAAGCGGAATGGGCTCTACGTCACGGCTTCTGATAGCGCTACCTATAGCGATGTTCTAGCCAAGTGCTATTTGGAAACAGATGCTAATCAAGTGGATTTAGTTGCCCTGCAGTCAAAGATTGACCACTTATCCTCACTACCTGGCGTTAGCGGGTATTTCACTGAGAACTTCTGTGAAGAAGCTAGATTCTTCCAACCTAAGAACGGTATTCGAATTGATGCCATAAGAGATGAGCTGGAAAAGAACTTTAGAGACGATAAAGATTTCTATATTCTCCTCACATCTCTTATGTTGGCAGCTGATCGAGTTGATAGCACTACCGGTCAGCACATGGCATATCTAAAGAACTGGTCACATCGGGCTGGTAATGATCTTGAGCTAAAGATTCCAGAACTAATCCCAGGGGTAGGTAAGAGCGTTCTAGGGCTTGCAGAGAATGTCGTGAAGGAACTACCTGAGGTAGATCTGTTCTATATGGATCCTCCCTATAACCAACATCGTTACTTCACCAACTACCACATCTGGGAAACCTTGGTCAGGTGGGATAAGCCTCCTGCCTACGGTGTTGCTATGAAGCGATTGGATTCTAGAGCGAGCGTTAATCACTCTTTATTCAATAAGCGAAGAAAGATGTTTGGCGCATTCAGAGATGTGATCTTGAATGCAAAGACCAAGACATTAGTCGTTTCCTATAACAATGAGTCTTGGGTTGAGCCAATAGATATTGCTGAGACGATGCTTGAAGCAGGCCACGAGAGCGTCGCGCTACTTGAATTTGATTACAAAAGATACATCGGCTCACAGATTGGTATCTATAACAAGTCCGGTGCCAAGGTGGGCGAAGTCGGAGAACGACTAAATAAAGAGCTGATTTTTATTGCTGGAGAAACTTCAAGAGTTGAAGCCATCGAAGATGTGGTGGCTGGACGCGGGATTGAACCGCGGACCTAACGATTTTCAGTCGTTCGCTCTACCAACTGAGCTACCCAGCCTCAACCTAGATCAGGCTGAGCGATTTACATCGCAGCGATCCTGACGGGACTTGAACCCGCGACCTCCGCCGTGACAGGGCGGCGCGCTAACCAACTGCGCTACAGGACCAGAAGCACTTTTCCAACACCCTCGCCTTGGTGACCCCAACGGGATTCGAACCCGTGCTACTGCCGTGAAAGGGCAGCGTCCTAGGCCACTAAACGATGGGGCCGTCAAAGCGATGGAGCTTTTAGAGCACCAAGAGCCAAGGTTACTTGCTTTTAAGGGGTTAATGCAACCTCAGTATTGCCTTATCCGGTGTTAGTTTAGATAAAGGCTAGTTAAATACAGGAGGTGCAAGGCTATGAAGGCTCTTCGTTCGCGCCTTTTGGCCTTATTTGTGGTCGCTGGCCTGATTTTTGGAGGCGCTACAGCCCAAGTGGCTTTTGCTAAAAAACCTTATCCAACTGAGGATGAAGTGCTTCAGGCTAGGCGAAATGTCACAGCCAAGAAGGCCATGATTGAACGTCTGGAGAAGGCAATTGCCGACCTAACCATCGAACAAGCTGACCTGGAAAAACAAGCCATGATCAAGGCTGAAAAATATAACCAGGCCAAAGATGAAGAAGACGCCATGGCAATCAAGGTTGCCGATTTGCGAAGCAAAGTTAATGCTGCTGCCGCAGAGGCAGAGTTGGCGCAACAACAGTTGGCACAGATTGCAAGTCAGATGTGGCGTGATGGTGCAGCTGGCACTTCACTGAACCTGTTCTTGAATTCTGAGAAGGCTGGCAACCTGCTCTACCAACTTGGCGCACAGGAGCAGATCGCCCAATCGAGCGATCAGATTTATCAGAACGCAATCAAGCGTCAACAGTATGCAAGCTCGCTTTCGGATCAACTAAAAGCCGCCAAGATTGAACTTGATGCTAAAACGGCTGCAGCTAAAACTGCACTGCAAGAAGCCCAGGCTGCTGCTGCTGCTTTAGCCCAAAAGGTTGCAGAGCAAAAAGCATTGAATAAAACTTTCACGGCACAACTTGCTAGCTTGGAAAATATCTCGGCCTCACTTGAGCAACAGCGCATACAAGGAATCATTGACGAGACGAGACAAAACAATCTCCCCGGTCCGATTGATGCCCCAAGTTTGTATGAAGTTGGTCCACCAGATACTGACAAAGTGAATATTGCATTCAACTTTGCAAAGCAACAACTTGGTGAGAGATATGTTTTAGGCGGATTAGGCCCAGACATTTGGGATTGCAGTGGAATTACCAAAGCTAGTTATCAAGCAGCTGGAATATATATTGGAACTCACTCTGCAACCAATCAGTTCTACAACATGGCCGGCAAGAGAAGGTTAATTCCTATCAAGGAAGCTGTTGCTGGAGATCTAATGTGGTACTCATACACAGATGACTTCAATGGTGACAAGTACCACGTGGTGATGTATTTGGGTCAAGGAATGATGTTGGAAGCGCCTAACCCAAATAGAACTGTTCGTATTACCCAGCTTCGGTACGGTGATCTCTTTAGATATGCCGGACGACCAACACCATAAATTTCACACTTATTTAGTTATTGCTTAGGAGCTTTGCATGACCGATTCACGTCAGGTGAAGCCAGCAACCGAAGGTTGGCAGCAGAAGAAAGACGCTTCAGGTAGGCCACTACTAGAGTTTGAAGCCAAGCCTAGAAGGCAGATCCCACCGGTGCACTTAGTTGATATGACTAAGGATGAAAAAGAAGATAAGGCTAAAGAACTAGGAGTGCCTGGCTTTAGAGTGAAGCAAATAGAGAAGCACTACTTCACTCATTACACCTCTAATCCTGAACTCATGACAGACCTTCCTCAGGAAGGTAGAGCTGAGTTGGTGAAGGCTTTTCTGCCACCACTGTTGACCGAGGTCAAGAGACTGCAAACCGATAACGGCGACACCATAAAGTTTCTTTGGAGATTATTCGACGGTGCTCTAGTTGAATCTGTGCTGATGCGCTATCCGGGTCGCATCACTTTATGTGTTAGCTCGCAAGCCGGTTGCGGTATGAACTGTCCGTTCTGTGCCACAGGTCAAGCTGGACTAACTCGAAATATGACAGCCGGTGAAATAGTTGATCAGATTGTGCAAGCAAACGCTGTTATCGCCTCTGGTGGTCTTGGTGGCAGAAAAGATACTGAACATGAAGAGAGAGTCTCTAACATCGTCTTTATGGGAATGGGTGAACCGCTAGCCAACTACAACCGCCTCATGGTTGCGGTTAGAACCATGGTTGGAGCGCAACCTAATGGTTTAGGAATGTCAGCTAGAAATATCACAGTTTCTACTGTTGGTTTAGTTCCTGCAATCTTGAAGTTAGCCGAGGAAAGTATCCCTGTGACTTTTGCTCTTTCTTTGCACGCACCAGACGATGAGCTAAGGGATGAACTAATCCCAGTTAATTCAAGATGGAAAGTTGATGAAGCGCTGGACGCGGCACGGGCATACTTCGAAGCCACTGGTAGGAGAGTTTCTATTGAGTATGCACTGATCAAAGACATGAATGACCATCAGTGGAGAGCTGAACTCCTAGGCCAGAAGCTAAACGCTAGAGGTAAAGGTTGGGTGCATGTGAATCCAATTCCATTGAACCCAACACCTGGGTCGATTTGGACTGCTTCAACAGCTGAGGCGACGAGGTTATTTGTTTCAACTCTAGAAAAGTCGGGGATTCCGACCACTCTTCGAGATACCAGAGGTAAAGAGATTGATGGTGCCTGTGGGCAACTAGCTGCTGCGGAGTAAGATTTAGCTATGAAGAGAATCAGCTCAGCAATCTATTTCACCATCGCACTTTCCTTGCTAGTTGGTGTATCAATGCCCTCAGCAGCACAGGCCGCTGAACCTACTGTTCAAACTCTAGAGATCTACGGTGGAATCATCGATGAAAATCATCCACTCAACTCTGAAGACCAATACACCGAAGTTTCAACCGACCTAGGTGTTACTTGGCATCCTGCCTATCTAGTTGGTGGAAACCACCCTTGGGGAAATGTCGCTGGTACTAACAGCTGGCTCAATTGCGCGCCGAGTTTCTTCGATTGCTTGAACGTTAGATCTGACTACAGATACCGCTTCTATCTAGCTCCTGGCTGGAGTGCATCGAATCTCGTGGCTGACATGAAAATTGACAACTACGGTTGGATTTCTTTGAACGGAACTGACATCTCTGGCGAGCAGGCTGGCCAATGGAACAGTGGTGGACCAATTGCTCTTGAAGAGTTAACTCACACTGGCTGGAATGAACTACATGTTGTCCTAGTTGACCAAGGCGGATGGGCAGGAATCAACTTCCACCTGACCTATACGGTCACTAGCCCTGAACCTATCAAGGTGCTGGAGCCACGAGCCCCAAGCACCCTAGCGGTTGATTTCAATCTTGAAGGAGGAGATGGTTCAGTAGATCCAATCTCATACACTCTAGGAGCTCCAGCGCTGACTCTGCCAGCTCCTACCAGAGATGGCTTTACCTTCCAAGGCTGGGCAAAAGATTCTCTTGATGGACTAATCGTTGATTCAGAACAATACATTCCAGATGCTGCCGTAACTCTTCATGCCATTTGGGACAAGATTCCAGCTATCGATGACAAGGGGACTACTGACGACTCGACAGACATTCCAGTAGAGACGACTACTTCAGAACAGGTGAAGAGAACTTTGGCAGAGACAGGTTTAGATCCAATGCCAATTTCTCTACTTGCATTTGGGCTTGTACTAGCAGGAGTTTTGTTGATTAGGAAGACTAAGCGCTCTTAGCAAATGCCAGAAACAATTCTGGCGGACGGCACAATAATTCATTGGTCACCCGTTCCAGCCAAAAGGAAGAAGAACTCAAAACTTCTCGTCGTTGGGGAGTTATTGGTCACGCTCGGCATCCTTGTGGGACTATTTGCAGTTTATGAAGTATTCGTTCAAGACGAAGTAATTGCAGCATCCCAAACAAAACTCGCTCAGCAGTTCGGTCACGAGGTGAAAAAGAGTAAGAAGTTTGTAGATCCTGCCAAAGCAAAAACTTTAGGTCAAATCTTCGGCCGTATGTATGTGCCGAGGTTTGGCTCTGACTGGACAAGGTTGGTAGCTGAGGGGACAAGGTGGCACCCAGTTCTTAATGAAATCGGTGTCGGTCATTACACCCGATCTGCACTTCCAGGATCAGCAGGCAACTTTGCGGTAGCAGCTCACCGCGGTGGTTTCGGTGGCGCATTCAAGAACATCCACCGCCTTGAATCAGGCGATCGTATTTATCTAGAAACCAATGACTATTGGTATGTCTACAAATATCTGCAGACCAAGATTGTTGACCCGACAGATGTGAGTGTCATTGATTCGGTTCCATTCGAATTAGATGGAGCACATGTCGGTGGTAAATACATGACGATGACTTCCTGCACACCTATCTTTGTCAACACTCAGAGAATCATCGTCTGGCTTGAGTTGGAAAAAGAGATTCCGATTGCTGACGGGCCACCTGCAGAGTTAGGGTTGGGCAATTAATGTATTCATGGCTTTGGCGCATCTTGCCAGGTAACAAACTGATGAAAGCTTTGCAATCAGCTTTGTTGGTTGGAGCGATTCTCACCGCACTCTATTTCTTGGTCTTTCCTTGGCTTGATGCACTGCTCTACTCAGAACCAACACAGGGCATCTAATCAGTAAAGCCCCCCTTGACTAACATCTGTATTTTGTTTAGTCTTGTCTTATGACTGAGAAACTTACCCTTGAATTTGGATTAGACACCTTTGGAGATATGACCGTTGATGACAACGGACTAAAGCAATCTGCCGGATACGCTATCCGCAATGTCGTGGCACAGGCAGTTCTTGCTGATGAGCTAGGTCTAAATCATTTCAACATTGGTGAACATCACAGAGATGACTATGCAGTTTCTGCCCCAGACACAATCCTGGCTGGCATAGCTACAGTTACTAAGCAGATAACCCTTGGGACAGGAGTCACAGTCCTTTCCAGTGAAGACCCTGTGCGGGTCTATCAGCGGTTTGCAACCATTGATGCACTTAGTAATGGCAGAGCTGAGATCACCGCAGGAAGAGGATCTTTCACCGAGAGCTTCCCATTGTTTGGTTTTGATCTCAGTGACTACGAAAAACTCTTTGAAGAAAGACTAGATCTATTAGTTGAACTCCTAAAAGAGGGCCCTGTGACCTGGCAAGGTGAAACCAGAGCTTCTCTAAGTAACCAAGAGGTTTACCCAAAGACCGAACGAGGAAAGATTCCTCTTCGAGTTGGTGTTGGTGGATCGCCACACTCTGTGATTAGAGCGGCTAAGCATGGAGCGACCCTGGCTCTAGCCATCATCGGCGGTGACCCTTCCAGATTCCAGCCATTCGTAGGTCTATACAGAGAGTCCCTAAAGCGCTTTGAACAGCCACAGTTAGCCGTCGGCATCCACTCCCCGGGTCACATAGCTGATACCGATGAGCAAGCCGCCAGAGAGCTTTGGCCACACTATCAAACCGCCTTTGGTCGTATTGGGCGGGAACGAGGTTGGGGTCCGATGAGTTATGACCACTTCGATAATGAAGTAAAGAATGGCTCGCTATATGTGGGCTCTCCAGAGACCGTTGCGGCCAAGATCATTCATGCGATTGAATCAACCGGAGCTAACCGGTTTGATTTGAAGTATTCCAACGGCCCAATGCCACACAGTCTGCTGATGAGATCGATTGAGCTTTATGCCACAAAGGTTATCCCGATGGTGCGTGCTGCTGTCGGTGATGAGATTTCCATAAGCTATTAAATAGTTAAAGCAAATGAGGCCACTGTTTCCAGTGGCCTCATTCGTTTAATACTTAGCTATTGACTAGTGACCTTCTGCTGCTGCAAATGCCTTGTCGTCTTCAGCTGACTTGATACGAGCAATGCTGAAGATGATTAGACCGAAGAGACACTTAGCCAAGATATCAGCAATGCTGTATCCGACTTCGCGTGAGACTACTTCTGAAGCAGTTGGAGAACCAGTGCTGTTCATAGCCATGATGAAGGTGATTGGGTACACACCCCATGTTGCGATAAGAAGAAGTCTTAGACCCAAGAACAGCTTGCGAATCTTCTCTGATTGGCTAGCAAGGCTCTTAGTCAACTCAACCCATAGAACATACATGATGTATAGGAATGGGATTGTTGATAGTAGACCCCACATTGATGGGTTCATTCCCTCAAGCTTGATGTCACCAGGGTAACCAAGGATGATCATCGCTGCTGCTGCTGGAACTAGACGCTTTAGCAATGAAGACTGGATAGCCTTTGCTAGACCTAGAACTGCAACTAGCTCAACTAGAAGTAGTGGAACAGTTAGTAGCCAGTCAATGTAACGGTAGCCAACGTTGTAGTGAGCAAAACCGAAGTCAAGAGCCATTCCTGCCTGGTTAGCTGCAAAGCTGTCAGCGTTCATGCCATATGCGTGGCTGAATGAGTCAAACATTCTGAAGTAGTGGTAAGCAGCGATTGATGTAACTGTTGCTGAAACCATTACTGCAAGACGGTACTTAGGTAGCACTCGGTCTCTTGCAATGAACAAGAAGATAGAGGTGAAAAGCATGCTGGCGATACCAAGAGACAGCATGTTGTAGACGGCACTGAATTGGAATCCAGATAGTGCGTAAGATAGCACTCCAAGGTCATTCATTGTCATTTGTTTGTAGCCTTTCCTAATTAGTTAGGTCGGGCAAACCGTAGGACACCCGACTTTGGGGACTGCATTACCAGAATACTCTCAGCAATTGGAAACAAAACAACTATCAAATTGCGAGTTACCAATTCGTTACAAGGTCAAAACCCCCGAATTTCTTGGGATTCAGCCGATATTTGCTGGAATTACCTCGTAGCCACGAAGCACAAAAGTATCTCTTCGCACCGGCTCCCCATCTAGTTGGATCTCTGGAAATCTTTCGAAAAGCATAGGCAGAGACGCGCTAAGTTCCAATCTTGCTAAAGGTGCGCCAAGGCAGAAGTGAATTCCAGCACCAAATCCAATCTGAGGGTTATTGGCTCTAGTCAGATCCATTTGTTCTGGATTTTCAAAAACATCCTCGTCTCGGTTGGCTGAACCTAATAGGGAGGCAATCTTTTGACCTTTTTGAACAGTGATGCCACCAATCTCGGTATCTTGGGTTGCTGTCCTCTCAAATAGCTGAAGTGGTGCATCGAAGCGAAGAAATTCTTCAATAGCTGTGTCAGTGACTGCCCTTGGATTCGATCTGAGCAGTTGAGCTTGGTCTTCTCTTTGAAGCGCAGCCACGATGCCATTACCGAAACCATTCACACTTGCCTCATGGCCTGCGTTAAGTAATAGGACGCAGGTGGCGATAAGTTCTTGAGTGTTGAGTTTCTCCCCTGCTTCCTCAACTGTTGCCAGCTCGCTGATGAGGTCCTCACCCGGGGTTATTTTTCGAGCAATCATCAAAGCACGAACATACTCGGCGAACTCATGTGCTGCCTGTCTTGCTTCTTCCTGAGCCGTGTCAGATGGATCCACCTCATACATCTTCACAATGGCCTGTGACCAAGGTCGCAGCAGATGTTCATCCTCGTCTGGGAACCCTAGTAATGCTGCGATTACCTTCACTGGAAGTGGCTCGGCATAATCGGCGATTAGATCGAATGTTCCAGTTCTGGCTAACTTGTCTTCTGCTTTATCTAAAAGGATTCCAGCAAGGCGTTCAATTTCAGGCTTCAGTGAATCGATTCTAGATCTGGAAAAAGCTTTACCCACAAGAGATCTCAGTCTGGTGTGCTTAGGCGGTTCAGAATCAAGAATGCTGTCAGAGTGGAGCCAGTTGAATTCGTTCCACTGGGTTTCTGGATCTCTGGGAGTAAAGATTCTGCCTAGGGTTTTAGTTCTCAGAACAGCATTAGCATCTTGATGTTTTGCAGCTAGCCAGATACCTAGCCCCTCATGCCAGATCGGTTTACCCGCGCTACGAAGTTGAGCCAGCTCTGGGTATGGGTCTTTGACAAATCCAGGTGCTGAGAAATCAATCATTACTAAAGGTTAAGCCTTTTGACTTAGCGTTTGGCTAGTGCCTTTTGGGCTGGAATAAACCCAAGAGCTAAAGCACTGAACAGTGCAGCAATAATGAAAACCCACATTACCTGAGTGCCTAATCCGTACTGAGGGTCAATAAACCAGTATGGCCACCACGCAGTGATGATTCCTCGAGTGATGGAGAAAGCCAGCCAGCTCAATGGGTAGACGAGTACCCAGAACGCCTGATTGATCTTGAGCTTGATTGTGGTTCGAGTTAGCAACCACTCTAAGAAGATCACAATAGGAACAAAGGTGTGAATGATCTCATTTGGAAGCACTGGCCAGTCATAGCCAACATCCCTGGCATCTGGGGCTGAACCTCTAAGTAGTGCGTTATAGATGACGCCAACGATAACCATGGAAACAGCCATAGTAAGGCGGGATAGGCTCAGGAGTTTTGTCTCAGCGAACCCTCTGATGAGTTGAAGGCTAGAAAGAGCAAGCACTATGGCGGCTAGTAGCGCAGAGGTGATGCTGAAGTATGAGAAGTATTCTGTTGGACGGAAAAGGTTGTGTAGCAATCTATCGCTGACTTGCCAATACACCGCAACAAATAGAGCAAGCGCTAGCGCAAGACGAATGGAAACAATTCCAAGAACGTTTTTAGAGACCATCGGGCAAGCCTAACGACATACTTTGAATCGGCTACCTAGCGGTTGCGTCATGATACAAAAGTGTTATCAAGCTTTTGAATTCACCAATGCCCAGCAAATTGCTGCAACATCAATAAATTCTTGAACGATTGCACTTTGCGTTGGACTAATAAATCCGAAAGCAGCACAAAGCATTGCTAGCAAGGCAAGGCCCATTCCTAGCGAACTGGCTTGCAGCGCTCTGCTGGTTGCGACTTTTGAAATAGCGATTGCTTGAGAGAGCCTTCCAATTGAATCTTCAATTATTACAACGTCAGAGCTCTGGCTAGCCGCAGTTGCGCCGGCTGAGCCCATGGCGATTCCGATGTCAGCAGCCGCCAGGGCTGGGGCATCATTGATCCCATCACCCACGACTGCCACGCATCCTTTAGTTTCATTTTTTGTTTCGCCGAGTATCTTTAGCTCCTGGAGTTCTTACCAACCCGATAATGTAGGCGAGGCTAAAGCTAAAACCAACTCCTGCATAGACGAAGTCAAACCAGGTCAGGTTGGTAACTGGAGTCAGTAGCGTCAATGCACCAAGGGCTGCTGCTGAAAGTGCCATCACTCTTGCCGAGAAAAGCACGGCTTCATCTTTACCGTTTAGAGCAACGGAAAGCATATTCCCACAGAGGGCGACCAAGGTAATAGCAATCATCCGCATTGCCCACTCGAGCTCAGAGTTAGAGGTGAAACCGAGTAGCTCATTGAACAGTGCAGGTGCAAAAAGTAGAAAGAGAGCACTTAGTCCAAAGACTGTTGCTCCGGTGCTTAGCACTCTCCGCAGGTATCCGTAATTTTTGGTAGCAGTCATATCTACATGCTACGACTGCATCTAGCCAACACCCCGTCACTTCAAACAAGTTGGATTGAATTCTCCTAGGCTGGTGATGTGGTGACCACAAGTCAGCCCACGTCAACGGCGACGAAAGATCAATGATGCGCGCATTAGTAAAGGCAGTTGCAGGACCAGGATTAGAGCTGGTAGAAGTTCCAGAACCTCTGGTTGGTGAAAATGATGTCAAGATTCGAGTATTACGAACAGGCATTTGTGGGACAGATCTTCACATTGAGAGTTGGGATCATTGGGCAGCAGAGACCATCAAGACCCCCATCATTCCAGGCCATGAATTCTTTGGTGAAGTAGTTGAAATTGGAAGCCGAGTTCATGAAGTTGAAGTCGGCGCAATGGTATCAGGTGAAGGGCATATAGTCTGCGGTATCTGTCGTAACTGTCGAGCAGGTCGAAGACAGATGTGTATTAGAACTCTCGGAGTTGGGGTAAATCGCGACGGCGCATTTGCTGAATATGTTGTTATCCCAGAATCAAATGTCTGGGTTCACCATGATGCTATTGACCCAGCACTTGGTGCAATCTTCGATCCTTTCGGTAACGCTGTTCATACCGCTATGGCTTTTAGTTTGGTGGGTGAAGATGTATTGATTTCAGGTGTTGGTCCTATCGGCCTCATGTCTATTGCAGTGGCAAGGCATATTGGATCCAGATTCATTGTGGCGACAGATGTCAGCGAGCCACGTCTGGAACTTGCAAGGAATATGGGAGCGGACATAGCTCTAAATGTTTCCAAGCAGCGAGTAGTTGATTCGCAAAAAGAGTTGGGTATGCGAGAGGGATTTGATGTCGCTTTTGAAATGTCTGGGCACAAGGCTGCACTCCCAGAAATAATTGAGAATCTTAACCACGGTGGACGGGTGGCGATGTTGGGGCTACCGACTGAGCCCATCGACATTGATTGGTCAAAAGTGGTAACACACATGATTACACTCAAGGGTATTTACGGTCGCGAGATGTTTGAAACGTGGACCGCAATGAGTTCAATGCTCAAGTCAAGTAAAACTCTAAGAGAGCGCATTGCCTCAGTCATCACAGATCAATTGCCTGCTAGAAATTGGCAGGAGGGCTTTGACATTGCTAGAGCAGGAACTGGCGGCAAGGTAGTTCTAGATTGGGAGCAAATCTGATGTTCAAAAGTTTAGAGCTAGAAATAGACAAGCGACTCGATGACATTAAAACGTCAGGCCTATATAAAGCAGAGCGCACAATCGACTCTGCTCAAGGCTCGCACATCATCTCGGCTGGGAAAAGCCTGCTCAATTTCTGTGCCAATAACTATTTGGGTTTAGCTGATGATTCAAGAATTAAATCAGCAGCTGCTGATTTAATTGCTGAACGAGGCTTTGGAGTTGCCAGTGTGCGGTTTATTTGTGGGACACAGGATATCCATAAGGAACTTGAAGACGCGGTATCAAAGTTTTTAGGCACCGACGACACCATTTTGTTTAGCTCTTGTTTCGATGCAAATGGTGGAGTATTTGAAGCGCTATTTGGTGAAGATGATGCCATCATCAGTGACGAGTTGAATCACGCCAGCATCATCGATGGCATTCGGCTCTCCAAAGCATCTCGCTACCGATACAAAAACCGTGACATGTCTGATCTAAGAAGAGCTCTTGCAGAATCAGCTGGAGCAAGGACGAGAGTAATTGTTACTGATGGTGTCTTCAGCATGGATGGGTATCTAGCTCCGCTGAGAGAGATTTGTGATCTTGCCGAAGAATTCGATGCAGTAGTGATGGTCGATGATTCACATGCGGTTGGCCTCTTAGGTGAGGGCGGGAGTGGAACTCCAGAACTTCTAGGTGTCAGCAGTCGTGTCGACATATACACCGGCACTTTTGGTAAGGCGCTAGGAGGAGCTGCCGGTGGTTATGTCAGTGGCAGAGGAAAGATCGTTGAGTTACTAAGACAGAAGGCGAGACCATATCTATTTTCCAATTCATTGGCACCGGTGATAGCGGCTGGATCCATTGAGGCTATCCGGATAGCCTCCGATGCCGAGGAAGGTCCAGCGCTACGAAGCAAACTGCATAGCAATGCAAAGCTATTTAGAGACCTGATGGCTGCCGAGGGGTTTGACCTTCTTCCCGGTGATCATCCGATAATTCCTGTGATGTTTGGCGATGCAAAACTGGCAACTGAGATTGCTAGGAATCTATTTGATTTAGGTGTTTATGTCACAGCCTTTAGTTTCCCAGTAGTGCCTAAGGATAGGGCCAGAATCAGAGTGCAACTTTCTGCCTCACATTCTGAGAATGACATTAGAATCTGTGTCGCTGCTTTTAGCAAAGCGAGAGACCAAGTTAGAGTTGAATAATGGAAGAAAAAGTAAAAGGGCCAAAGAGCTACTTCCCATCTATTGAAGCTAAGTATGGAAAGCCGATAGCTTTCTGGATGAAAGAACTGAAAAAAGTAATAGACAAGAAGCACATGGAGCAGGTCAAGTTCCTGCAAGAAAATCATGAAATGGGTCAAGGCCATGCCAACGCCCTGGTGCACGTATTTAGAGCGGAAAATAACCTTTGAAATTCATTAAGAGAATCAAAACTGGCACTTGGGTCATTGCAGCTTTCGTTGCCTTCATTGCGATCATCGCCTCGGTGATGTATGGGTCATGGCTGGCAAGTCAGCCGGTGAAGACTCAAGCGCTACTAAAGCTCTATGCCACTTCACAGTTGAACTGGAAAGTCAATGATCGTGTTCCACTCGGGTTGGTCATGAACCTTGACGACAAGTCTGCAAAAACCTATGCCATCCAACTGGAAGGAAGATCTGCTGGAGCGTGGCAGGTTGTCAAGAAATACACTGCCAATAAACCAGATAACAGCACCGTGGTCTTCAAGGTTCACCCTGCTCAGGCCGGAGACATTGTCTATCGAGCTGAGATCCAAACCCCTAGTGGAATTGTTACCAGCAACGAATTTGTTATTCACGTAACCAACTGAGTTCATAAAGCACTTCTAGATAGACTTGCCTAATGACTATGAAAATAACTGTTATTGGGTTGGGTTATCTGGGTGCTACCCATGCTGTTGCGATGGCCAAAGTGGGTCATCAAGTTATTGGCATTGAACCGAATGAGCAGAAAATTGCCTCTCTAGTGCGGGGTAAGGCAGGCTTCTTTGAGCCTGGTTTGGATGAAGCCTTGGCCGAGCAGATAGCTGCCGGGCGCATTGAGTTTAAGTCTGCTCATGATGAATCTTCTAGAGATGCAGATATCCACTTCATCTGTGTTGGAACACCACAGACACCTGGTTCAATGGCAGCTGATACTCGTTATTTGGAATTGGCAATTAGAGATGTGGCACCTTATCTTCGTGAGGATGCTTTGGTAGTTGGTAAATCAACAGTTCCAGTTGGCACAGCTGTTAAGTTAACTGCTCAGCTAGCCCAAGAGAGCGGATTCAGCAACCCAAACCTCGCTTGGAACCCTGAGTTCCTTCGAGAAGGAACTGCTCTTGAAGACTCACTGAGTCCTGATCGATTGGTAGTCGGTGTGACTAACAGTCGCTCCGAAGAATTACTGCGAAAAGTGTTTGACCCAATGATTCAAGCAGGGGTTCCTTTCCTCGTTACAGATCTAGCTACGGCAGAACTTGTCAAAGCAGCAGCCAATGCTTTCCTTGCTACCAAGATCTCCTTTATTAACGCCATGGCTGAAATCGCAGAGGTTTCAGGTGCTGATGCCAACCAGCTGGCGAAGGCCATTGGCTATGACGAACGGATTGGCAATAAGTTTTTACGCAACGGTGTCGGGTTTGGTGGAGGTTGTTTACCAAAGGATATTCGTGCTCTGATGGCTAGAGCGCAAGAGCTGGGCGTTGGCCAGTCAGTTGCATATCTACACGAGATCGACAAGATTAATCTTCGTCGCAGAGACAGAGTCATCGATTTGCTCAAGGCTGAGTTAGGTATCTTGAGCAGCAAGAAGATTTTGATTCTAGGCGCTGCTTTCAAGCCTGATAGCGACGACGTTAGAGACTCTCCTGCATTGGCAATCGCGCTATTGGCTCATGAAGCGGGAGCTAATGTGTTGGTGCATGACCCTGTAGCGCTAGAAGGTGTGGCTCTAAAACATCCAGAGCTTAGTCTGGAGCATGACCTGCTAACTGCTTTTGTTGATGCAGATGCAGTAGTACTAGCAACAGAGTGGAAAGAGTATCGCGAACTGGATCCAAACACCGTTAGTGTGAAAAACAAATTGATCATCGATGGAAGAAACGTTTTGGATGTTGCCAAATGGCAGCAAGCTGGATTCAGAGTTTTGGCTTTGGGTCGAACTATTACCAATTAAGGAAATCCATGACAAAGGCCTTGCATTTTATCAATGGGCAACTCACTGCTAATTCAAGTCCGAGGTCAGGTAATGTTTTCGATCCAGCAATTGGCCAAGTCATTCGTCAGGTTGCCTTAGCCGAAGATGCGGACGCGAATGCTGCGATAACCGCTGCTAGCAGTGCATTTCCTGGTTGGCGTGACACTTCACTGACTAAGCGTCAGCAAATCATGTTCAATTTCCGAGAAATACTCAATGCTAAAAAAACAGAGTTGGCTGCCATTGTTACCGAAGAACATGGCAAGACTTTAGCGGATGCGCTTGGTGAAGTAAGCAGAGGGTTGGAGGTTGTTGAGTTCGCTACCGGAATGCCGAATCTTCTAAAAGGGTCGTATAGCGAATCTGTTTCGACCGGCATTGACGTTTATTCAATTAAGCAGCCATTAGGTGTAGTTGGCATTATTAGCCCATTCAATTTCCCAGCTATGGTGCCAATGTGGTTCTTCCCGATTGCTATCGCATCTGGTAACACTGTTGTCTTGAAGCCTTCAGAGAAGAACCCTTCGGCATCGCTATGGATAGCTGAACAATTGAAAGCAGCTGGGCTTCCAGATGGAGTATTCAACGTATTGCAGGGGGACAAGGTAGCAGTTGATGCGCTGCTAACTAGCCCTGTGGTTGAGGCAATTAGCTTTGTGGGCTCTACCCCTATTGCCAAGTATGTCTATGAAACTGGGACAGCACACGGTAAGCGAGTGCAAGCGCTTGGAGGAGCAAAGAATCATATGCTGGTGCTTCCTGATGCCGATCTTGATTTGGTGGCAGACTCTGCAATAAACGCAGGCTTTGGCTCAGCAGGAGAGCGCTGCATGGCAATCTCTGTGATTGTTGCTCTAGAGCCAATTGCTGACGAATTGGTGGCAAAGATTGCCTCTCGAATGAAGGGTCTGAAGGTAGGAGATGGACGTCGCAATTGCGATATGGGGCCACTTATTACTAGAGAACATCGGGATAAGGTGGCTTCATATATTGATACCGCTCTGGCTGATAAGGCAACCGTTGTCGTTGATGGGAGAGAAATTCCAGTTGATGGTGACAGCAATGGTTTCTGGTTAGGGCCAACCTTGATTGACGATGTCTCGGTTGACTCTCACGTCTATCTAGATGAAATCTTTGGCCCAGTGCTTTCAGTAGTTCGGGTGCAGAGCTATGCGGAAGGTCTCAAGATCATCAATGAGAGTAAGTATGGAAACGGCACAGCAATCTTTACCAATGATGGTGGTGCAGCAAGACGTTTCCAGAATGAAGTTGAAGTTGGAATGATTGGTATAAACGTTCCTATTCCAGTCCCAGTTTCCTTCTACTCTTTCGGTGGTTTCAAGAGTTCGCTATTTGGTGATACCAAGGCTCATGGTCTTCAAGGTGTCCATTTCTTTACCAGAGAGAAGACTGTCACTAGCCGGTGGCTTGATCCCAGCCATGGCGGTATCAACCTAGGTTTCCCACAGAACTGAGATTAGCCAGGGCAGTGAACCTAGTTAGTTACGGTTGAAGGGAAACCATCGACACTGTAATAGCGAACGTAATCGATGCTAAAGGTTGCTTTCTTTAGTCCACTCTCGATGCCACCACCGTAGTTGCCGCCCATCGCTAGGTTGAAGATGATATACATCTTTGGATCAACACCAGCGGCATTAGGGCCAAATGGCCAGCGGGATAAGCCAGTGTCGGACTTCTTGAGAATTAGTACTGGTCTGCCATCAAAGGAGAATGTGATTTCATTCGGTAGCCAAAGCATGCCGTACGTGTGGAATTCTTCTGAGAGCTCGGTGCTATTAGATAGTGCTCCACTCTTGTAATCATGAACTCCTCCGTTGTTTTCGTAATGAACAGCCGAGGTGGTTCGTGTTGGGTTGTTTCCTGCATACTCCATGATGTCTAATTCACCACATGTAGGCCAAGGCACTGAGTTGATGTTTGAGCCAAGAGTCCAGAAGGCTGGCCAAGTGCCACCACCGGCCGGCATCTTTAGTCTTGCTTCGAAGTATCCGTAACCGAAGTTCTTCTTACCGTAGGTTGTGAACTTCCCGCTTGTCCAGGTTTTGTTGCTGATACAGTTTGAGTCTCCGGCAGGTGTAGAGGCAGTGATGACCATCAAACCATTGCCGTCAAGTTTGTTAGCACAGGCAGCATATGCTTCAGCTTCACCATTACCCCAGCCACAACCAGCCGCTGTCCCGCAGCCGTCGCCAGTAGTAATTCCCCAGTTGGCAGAATTAGGACCTGAATTGCTCGCACCATCAAATTCATCGGCCCACTCTAAGTTTTTCTTTATGTCTGCTATCGATGCGGTGATGTTTACAACTTGCTCAACCGGTGAAGCGGGAAGGTAGTCTGAATCACCAGCGTTGCTAGCGACCACAATACATTCGCCAACCGCTATTGCGTGCAGCATGTTGTCTTCAGTTATAGAGCAACGGGTAGGGGTGGTTGTTGAGAAAGTTGTGACTCCACCATTTGGTAGGGCAAATAGTGCTTGATCGGCATCGCCAACTACCATGTCATCTGGAGCGCCAAAGAAGATTGAGTTATAGAGAAGAGTTTTAACAGCTTTGGTCTTTGCCTTTAGCGTTGAAGTAGCTCCGGATCTTGAGCCGAGGAACGCGGTAACGGTAAAGGTGTATGAGGTGAAGGACTTCAGCTTGGTGAAGGAATACGAAGTTGCAGTCTTTGCAATCGTCTTGTTTATCTTCGCTGCTCCGGAAGTGGCCGTTACTTTGATGCTACTTATTTTGCTCGTTGGGAATGCTTGCCAAGTTAGTTTGGCTGATGTTGCAGTGGTGACAACTCTGACCTTGGTTGCTGAGGGGACCGCGCTAACTGCGTTAGCACTGGCTGTCCCTGCTAGCAGAGAAGTTACGACAAGCAGAGCTGCAAAACGAATTTTCAAGGGATACCTAACTAGTAGCGAATAAGGGTGCCATAGCCATCGAGGCTTGAATAACGAATGTAATCAACCTGCATGGTCTTGGTGTCCTTGTTGATGTCTGAAGTTCTAACTGGGTTGTTATTGTTTCCAATAATCTTTCCACCCACAGCAAGATTTAGAATGGCGAATTGCGGCTTGTTGAATTCCCAGGCATTCTTCGCTAGATCCAGATTCCACGGGGTGGCCTTCAGATCATTGGCTGTAATGGTTTTGTATATTTCTCCATCAACAGAGAAGGCAATGTAATTAGGTTTCCAGTCAAGGCCGTATGTGTGCCAGCCAGCAATCATGCTTGTGTCTTGGTTCTTCTGCCCACCTGGCCAGTAGCTGTATCCGTGGATAGTGCCCCAGTTGCTGTTTGGCAGCGCACCGTTACCCTCGTGGATGTCGATCTCACCACAACCAGGCCAGCCGTTCTTCTGGAAATCTTGACCCAGCATCCAAAATGCTGGCCAAGTTCCTGCTGTCCCGGTTGTTTTGATTCGAGCTTCTAGGTGACCGTATAGGAAACCAATCTTGTCCTCAGTCGTGATCTTTCCACTGACCCATTCACAGTTCTGCGGCGGATCATATTTCTTACCAGTCCTGGCACTAAATGAATACCAGCAATCGAAGGGGCCAGCAGTATTAGGGTGATCAATTTGGTTAGTGGCAGTAATTAGGAGCCCCTTGCCATCAGTGGCATCAGGCATCGTTGCTACCACGCTCGCACCCGGTAGGTAGTATTCACGCTCTAGATTTCCCCAACCATTAGCGACAGGTGTCTTCGGGTCCTTGAAGTTTCTTCCGTTACCGGTAACATCGTTCCAGTCTGCAAGGTTAGGCCCAGAACCATTGGTTCCATCAAATTCATCAGACCAAATTAAGTGATCTGCTGTTACTGCCGGAGCAGCAAAGCCAATGCTGTTTGCAGACAAAGACACCGGGGTATATCCTGCTAACGAGTAGGTCGCTTTTGCAGTTACGTTCAAACTTTCAAAACGCTTGTCTATCGCAAGTTCATTGGTGGTTTCGCCTTCAATGAGTGAATCACCGGCATACCAGCTAACGCTCTTGGTCACACCGCTCTTTGGGATTTCAGGCGAGACTAGAACCAAAGAAGCGTGCTGTTCATTCTTGTAGTTGATGGCAGCAGTGCCGGCTACGTTTAGCAAACCTACTCTTCTACCAACAGCATTTGCGAACAACGATTTGCCATCTTTGAACTTTGCTGTTTCAACAATGCTCAACAGTTTACCCATCGCAGGGGCGGGGATTACAAAAGTTTTCTTAGTAGCGCCTTTAACTAAGCTGCCATCAAGTAGCCACTGATAGGTAATCTTGACCGCTTGGTTCCAACGTCCAGGAATGACTGTAATAGTTTCACCAACTCCCACCATCGCAGGAAGTTTTGGTAGGGCAAGATTCTTCTTTACGAGGGCCTGCGCGGATCCGCCTACTAAGACAGAAGCAGCAAGGGCCAGGGTGATTGCTAGGGCAGTTAGGCGGACGCGAAACATCTAAATCCTTTCAAAGCTAGCGTTTCGCACAAAACGCAGATGATAGTGAAAAGTCTAACTTGGGGAGGGCATTCCTGTAAGGGTTAGCGCTTGAAGACGAAGCTGATGAACTGCATAAGACTCAGTCCCCTACCAAGTTTCCTAAGCCCAAAGGCGATTCGGGCTAGGTAAGGAAGACTTCGATTTCCTCGAAATACGCGGTCGAAAATGAGCGCCCTAGCTTTACGGTCTCTCGAAGTGCCCCAACCACTGCCCGAACTGTCTTTAGGATGAACCGCTAGAACAACCGGAACAAAGTCACAGCGAAGATTGGCTGAGACCAAATCAGCGATAAAGATATATTCATCCCCGAGATAAGTTGTGTCAGCACCTGCACCAAAACGCTCATCAAAGAGAACCCCTGAATCTCTGATAGCTGATACCCGAACAATCATTTCGTAGGTTGCAGCCTTAGCACTATTGAGTTTGGTCAATCTCGAAACTGACTTTGGGTAGGACTTCCTGAGATTGCCATCCTCATCCTCAGCTTGACCGAGCAACAAGGCGACATCCTGATTGGCCTCCAGGTAATTAAGTGCCTCAATCAAGCCTCTCTCGTTGAAGACGATGTCATCATCAGCAAATATCAAATATTTACCACCTGCATGTTGAATAACCTGGTTGCGTAATAGCGTCACACCTCTACCTGAGAATGCTTTGGTAGTGACACGGTCACCAATCGGAGAGTGCAGTAACTGTTCGACAGTTGGGGGCAGATCTGTGCCGCTCTGGACGGTGACCAGAACATCCCAATTTGGGTTTGTCGCTAAATCTGGAAGTTGAATGTTTTCTAACCGAGTTGCCAGAGTGCTGTATCCGAAAGTTAGAGTGGGTTTGCTCATTTTGGAGCTAGATCATTTCTTCATCATCGTTGTCAGGTTTGATTCCCTTGTATTTCTTTGGGGCTTCACTGAGAGCTTTAGCTCTGGCGAACCGCATTAGGGAACCACTGGTTTGGCCTAGGTTGTTATTTTGCATTCTGAAACCAAGAAAGAGCATTACGCAGTCTGCTGCTGCAATCTGACCTAAATATGAGAAAACCAATAGCGCGGCCAATGAAACAATGAATCCAGCATTGGCAATCAGAATTCCAATCTCAGCCGAGCGAATTCGTGCACCGACTTTATCGGCCGCTGTGAAAGGCTTGTTTTTCTTCTGGGCCAGAGCGAACCCTTCTTGAGCTGCGATTTGACGGTGGAACATCATTTTCACGAATTGCAAAGTTCCCATCACCAAAACCAGATTCACAACACCAACCTGCCAGCTAACGAATATAAAGTATCCGGCGAGAACCAGCATCTGGGCGAAGGTGTGGAGCAGATTATTAGTTTCAAAAGCAAGCGCCCATTCCCAGCTCTCGGTGAGTTTGCTTTTACGGTCAGCGTTTGAGCTAATTGCGTCGTTGAAGACTTTGACTCGGTAAGTTTTTTGCCAGTATGTGGCAAGGTGGGTCAAACCAAATAAACCAAAGAATAGAACAAAATTCACAATTGTTTTGCTCAAAGGCTCCTGTGTGTGCTTGGTAATCATGTGGCTAAAAATGCGGATTACAAACAACTGAGTCAAAGGGACGATTGTTGCAATTGCTGCCAACCAAATAGCCTGAGTGCGATATTTACCTTTTGGGAAAAGCAGCGCAAAGGTTTGGATAACCTGTCGAACGATAAAGATCAATGTGTTCCTTCTTTAGACGGGTAAAACTATTGGAGGTGAGTCAAACCTTTGATGATTGCTGCTTCAACTTCATTAAGTTTAGTTTCGCTAATTTTGTGTTCGGTCGTGATGTTATCGAAATCAACATTGTTTAGATTCAGCCCAACAGGGATTGGGCTGATTGAATCTAGCCCAACACCTTGTGCGTAGTCGCCATACTTAATTCCATTACCGTGCACTGAATCTTCGAAACCTTCAAAAGTTATGAGAGCACAAGGAATTCCATATGACTGGCAGCTGATGAATATGTGCATGGCAGAGGTGACGACTCGATCATATTGATTCAGGCTGGTAACTAGAGTTCTGATGTCATCCGGATGAGAGACGTAAATGTCTAGCTCCTCCATGGCAGTATCTAAAATCAAAGGAATTGCTTTGTGGCTAAAGTGCCTAACCAAAGCAATCTTTCCATTGGTAGCTTTCCTTTCAACAGGAAATATTCTCGAAATGAGAACACCAGGGTCTCCGAAACTATCGACTGCTGGGCCACCGGATTCCCTGACGACTCTTGCCGTAACCGGCCCTCTAACCGAAACATAGGTTGCGCCTTTAGCAAGGGTTAATTCGTCAGTTGAAATACCTGTTCCCACCACAACAGAATTTGGTTTGATGAATCGACCAATTGAGCCGAGTCCAATCATGTGCTTTCTTGAGGCAATTTTGACCGGAGATTGGAAGAAGATCTTCTTGTCGGTGTATTGGCTCACAATCAGAGGGGATAGCCAGTCACCAAAATTACCTGGGAATGGCTTTGCCCACCAAACTAACCCGATACTCTTTGGTGATTCCTTGGCAGCATAGAAGTGGAAACTCTTAGCAACAGAAATCGTGTTTACCTCTGGCTGAGTGGCAAGATACTTCTCTTCAAAGAGTTCCTTCGCTGATTCGAATTTATCTGTTTCACCAGCTTGAGCTGCATCAATTACTGCGTTTAGGTTGTTCTTACGCTCTTGGCTCTCAGGGTTTAGTTTGCTAGCAGTGAGCACTCCGGTGACACCGAAAGTATCTGCAATTAACCTGAGCCTTTTAGATGCTCGGTCGGGAAGTTTGGTTTCAAGCTTCTTAGCGAACTTCAGTGCTCGCTTACGAAGGCCCCCCTGTATTGCAGAATGCTGTTCAACCTTTCCTTTGAATTCTCCGACGTTACCGCTGGACCCGAACTTGAAGAAAGCACTTCTGGAATCTGAGTTCACTGAGCCCATCCCTACAACAGCATTGGATGGAATCATTTGGAAAGTCATGTTGTCGCAGTTTGCCCGCCAAGCCTCTTCCATGAAGTAATCATCGGTGGCCTTGATAGTCGATACTTTCTCGAGTTCATAGGCTTCGGCGATCATCTTTCGAGCCAAAGGAGTTGTGTTGACTCCCCAGAATGAAGGCTCCCAGAACCTAGCTCTTCTGTCATAGCCAATAGTTCTTGGGCTGGAATATCCACGTTGGAAGCCAATGATGTCTGCTGTTGAATTGAATACGTAATCTGGCAGTTCGAGAATCATACAATCGACATCTACCCAAAAAACTTTCTTATCTGGATGAGCTGCGCAAACATCGGCTAGGAAGCCAACTTTCTTACGACATATATCTGCCCAGTCTTCGCCGTCTTGTTTTTCAATCTCTCGAAGAACATATTCAACACCCAGATCTTCGAGGTTCTTTGCGAGACGTGCGCCATGAGCGCGGTAGTAGTCATCGGCTGTGTAGAAGGAGCAGATAACAACATTTAAATTTGAAGACAACAGATTTCCTTAATTTTAGATTTCGTTGCTAAATTCGTGAAGCCAACTGCGCAGCTCTGAACCGATGTCATCACGGTCCACTCCAAGACGGAGAGTTGCTTTAATGAAATCTAACTTATCTCCTGTGTCGTATCTTCTACCTTTGAAGACCACGCCTAAAACACCACCAGCACGTTCAGGGTTTTGTGCTGCCTGCATTAGAGCGTCAGTTAGTTGAATCTCTCCACCGCGGCCAGGTTCTGTTTCTTCAAGGATGTCAAAGAGCTCAGGACGTAGAACGTACCTTCCTATAATTGCAAGATTGGATGGGGCTTCTTCGTTTTTAGGTTTTTCAATAAGACCTGTGATTCTCACGACACCATCTTCGATTTCTCCTTCGATGACAGCACATCCATATAGATGAATCTGTGACGGGTCGACTTCCATCAAAGCAACTACGTTCTCTCCGGTAGCTTCATGAACCTCAAGCATTTTGGTTAGAAGGACATCTCTTGAATCCATCACATCATCGCCTAGTAGTAAAGCGAAAGAGTGATCCGCAATGTGTGCTTTAGCTCTCAAAACGGCATGGCCAAGACCCATCGGGTCTCCCTGTCGAACATAGTGAATGTTAGCCAAATCAGTTGAGGCCATAACTTTGGCCAGACGATCAGTGTCACCTTTGCGTTCCAAGTTTGCCTCTAGTTCGGCTACTCTATCGAAGTGGTTCTCTAAGGCATTCTTATTTCTGCCCGTTACCATCAAGACATCTTGCAGACCTGCGTTTACTGCTTCCTCAACCACATACTGAATAACCGGCTTGTCGATTAGGGGGAGCATCTCCTTCGGCATTGCTTTAGTTGCTGGCAAGAAGCGAGTGCCTAGCCCGGCGACAGGGATAACGGCTTTGGTTACCTTGAATCTCGACATGGTTGTTCCTTCCGACTTTCTTCAAGTCTAGTTTCAGCGCCTGAATAACAGCCCCGATAAGAAGCCCGAGCCCCAACTCAAATGCATTATGGGTAACACAAGTAATAGGGCCACTCGACTGCCAAGCCTTAGACCTTTAGCACTAGCAGCGCTTAGCAATACAAAAAGCATGTATGTAAAGGTAGGGAATAGCCCCAAAACTCCGCCGAAACCCAATGTGGTTGCCAGGATTCCTAGGATTATGGCTAGTACGAGTGTTGGCGGGGCAAAATACCTAAGATTTGCGCTGGTTAGGTGACTTCTAGTGAGCTCTGCCCGCCAGATACCGGTGTCGAAGAATTGCTTGGCAAGCTTATTGGGATTGGATCTAGGGAAATAGGTAACTTCCAGGCGTGGATCAAACCACACTACTTGGCCTGATTGCCTCAATCTAAGGTTCAGCTCCCAGTCTTGGCCTCTGATCATCTTTTCGTTGAATCCCCCGATGGCTTTAAGGGCCTCAGCGCGGAAAACTCCCAAATACACAGAATCACTTGGACCGGCTGTTCCGCCAACGTGGAAAAATCCTCCGCCAAGCCCAGTTCTGCTCAAATATGCCCATGCTACGGCTTGTTGAAAGCGGGTCTGCCCCTCTGCCTTCATAAGGCCCCCAACGTTGGCAGCTCCAGTCGTATTCAGTGCTTCTATTGCCAAGGCTGTGTAATCGGGTGACAGCACACTATGGGCGTCTACTCGGACAATGATGTCATTGACAGCCTCAGCGATGGCTAAGTTCAAACCAGCTGGGGTTTTGCCGGTCGGGTTTAGAACGGTTTTTACAGGGTATTTGGATTTCAAGCGCTCTGCGACTGCATTTGTGCTGTCAGTGGAGGGACCTAAGGCTAAAATCACCTCAATATCGGTGTTTGCAAGCCATTTTTGGTCAAAAATACTCAAAACAGCGGATTCCAGCGACTTTGCCTCGTTCAGGACGGGCAATATAAAGGAGACGCTGCTCAGCTTCTTGTCCGAAATCACATTCCAACCTTACCAATGGGGTCAGTTTAGATTGATCTAGTCGCTTTGACGAGAAAAATAGCTCAAGAGGGGCTAAATGTATAAACAGGTAACAATTGATGGAATTTGTTGTTTTACCCCTAAAACTAGGGCTTGATTAGTGGCATAATCTGAATACTTATAACTTCTTTACTACGACCGGAGAGGGGCGTACGTTGAGTGCATTAAATTCACGTATCCGCGCGTTCCTCACGGTCTTAGCGATTGCAACTTTGGCAATAATCCCCGCACATATTTCCCCAGCTAGTGCGGACACATCTTCAGACACATCTTTGAGTGTTTTTAGTGTCAATGGAACGAATGTCACTGACAACCAAACGGTAACGTTGCCAGAAAACACTGCGTCTGTAAACGTTGTGGCACAAACAACTAACGTGGCTGCAACCAAAACTATTCAAGGCGATAAATCTCTTTCACCGGGTTATAACCCATTGGTTGTTTCTGTAACTGCAGTCGATGGAAGAACAACACAAAATCACCAAGTGAATCTCTATGTGGTCACTGGCCCGTCAGACACATCTTTAGCTCTTTTCACAGTTAACGGTGAAAACACCGTTGATGGAATGGACATATTCCTTCCATCACGAACTACCAGTGTCGATGTGCAAGTTGCACCAAACAATTTAGACGCTACGTGGGTCGTTACTGGAGCAAACAACTTAGTAACTGGAGATAATCCACTTACAGTAACGGTGACAGCTCCAGACTTAAGCACGAGCACATATCAAGTGAATCTCAATGTTGCACCTAATACAGATGTCGGAATCACTTCGATTCAAGTCGACGGATTAGATGTTCAAGAAGGGGATGAACTAACTCTGGATCCCTATACATCTGAAGTTGAAGTAAGTGTTGTGACAACGGATTTGGATGCAACTTACGAGGTTTATGGTGCGACAGATTTGCAACCGGGTGAAAACGAATTAACGATTCTGGTCGTAGCTGCAGATGGCGAAACTTCCAAAGAATATTCTGTGACGTTAGTAGTGCCTCTAGGTAATAGTGTCGAGCTCTCTTCATTCCAAATCGATGGCAATGATGTTCAAGACGGAGACACTCTTCAGATTCCTTCAGCTTCGGATGTTGACGTGAATGTTGAAACTGCAGATCCAGATGCAACTTACGAGGTTTCTGGTGACACAGAACTAGTCTCCGGGGATAACTTAGTTACCGTTACGGTAACTGGAGCAGACGGAGAAACTGTTGCAACCTACACTGTTACTCTAAACGTCCTTGTTGACACCGGTTTAGCTGTCTTCAAGGTCAATGGCTCGGATGTTGTTGATGGAGACAGTATCGATCTTGACGCCTATACAACTGAGGTCGGTGTAACAGTTGAGACTATTGATCCAGATGCAACCTACACAGTCGAGGGAGACTCCGGCTTGTTGCCAGGAGAGAATGAGCTCACGGTCACAGTTAGCGCAGCTGACGGGGGATCTGCTACCTATGGCTTGATCCTTGTAGTACCGCTGGGTAACGATGTTTCTCTTTCAACTTTCCAGGTCAATGGCAGTGATGTTTCTGATGGTGATGTTGTTGATTTAGAGCCTGGTACTGATTCTGTTGATGTTGTTGTTGAGGCTACTGATTTGGATGCCACTGTTGAGGTTGTTGGTGGTTCTGATCTAGCTGTTGGTGAGAATGAGTTGGTTGTGACTGTTGTTGCGGCTGATGGTGCGACTACTGCTTCTTATACTGTGATTTTGTTTGTTGCTGTTTCTTCTGATGTTTCTCTTTCAACTTTCCAGGTCAATGGCAGTGATGTTTCTGATGGTGATGTTGTGAATCTTGATGCTCATGTTTCTGAGGTTGAGGTTGTTGCTGAGGCTGCAGATCCTGATGCGACTGTTGATGTTGTTGGTGATTCTGAGCTTCAGGTTGGTGAGAATGAGTTGGTTGTGACTGTTGTTGCGGCTGATGGTGCGACTACTGCTTCTTATACTGTGATTTTGTTTGTTGCTGCTTCTTCTGATGTTTCTCTTTCAACTTTCCAGGTCAATGGCAGTGATGTTTCTGATGGTGATGTTGTTGATTTAGAGCCTGGTACTGATTCTGTTGATGTTGTTGTTGAGGCTACTGATTTGGATGCCACTGTTG